>ERZ838839.336-NODE-336-length-60869-cov-4.192883_pt1 | contig 60869 bp, 40 predicted proteins | sample MGYA00519909_ERZ838839 | MGnify/ENA primary metagenome ERZ838839 (study PRJEB31850, sample SAMEA3708843) | human gut metagenome | biome: human gut; feature: human-associated habitat; material: faeces | place: China | collected 2014 ...
TCCTGCTGCCAGGATGGAACACGGCTGATCCAACGTGATCATTCCGCCCTCTGCCGTTGAGATAAATCCTCCTGCTTCCATCACGATCAAAGATGCTGCCGCATAATCCCACGGATACAGCATCAGTTCAAGATAGACTCCATTTGCGCCGGATGCCACACGGCAGATATCAAGTGCTGCAGAACCACCTGCACGAATCCCGAGACTGTTCAGATACAGTTTCTTCGCGTGTTCAAAGATTCTGTCAGTATCTTCTGTCTGATAACGTGCTGTTCCGAAAGCCACCAGATTATCCGCAAGCCCTTTATCCGAGCAATGGATTTCTTTCCCATTCAGCTTTGCACCCTCACCTTTTACTGCGGAATACATTTCTCTTGTGTATGGATTGTATACGCATCCAAACTGCATTCTTCCATACTTTGCCAAGCCTACGGAGATGCAGCTGTGTCTATAATCAAAGATAAAATTCGTCGTTCCGTCAATCGGATCTATAATGAAGCAATAACCATCTCCCAGCTCCTGCTGCATTCCATCCTCTTCTGCAAGGAAGGTCGCCTCCGGAATGAGCTGGCGCAGATTTTGGATCAGATAAAACTGAATCTCCTTATCATGTTTTGTTACAAAGTTCGCTGTTCCTTCTTTATCAAAAACTGTCAGTTCCTCGTCCTGTGCCTGAAGCATCAGTTCCCCTGCCAGTGTCACTATCTTCATGATTTCATCGTATAACATGTTGGTTGTAGTCCTTTCCTGTTTATTCATCCAATCTTACAGATTCCATTTTTCTATACTGCTGATTCTGCTAATACTTCTTTGTCTTTCTATCTTACCATGATTTTCTACATTAATCTATATAGAACAAAGAATGTGCTCGGCACATTCTTGCGCCTGCGGCGTTGCTGAGCGCCAGTGACGCTCGTCCAGCAACGACCGAAGTGAAACGTAGACGCTTGCGACGCCTACCTTGTACGCCGTAGTGCGCATCCTAAGCGGAGCGTTTTTTTATATGTTAGGAAAGAACTTTCCTAACATATAAAAAAACATCTGCAACCGGCCAATTCAGGCTGTGCAGATGCTTTTTCGTATTTTCATCCTCTATTTCATTGCGTCTTTAATTGCTGTCAGAAGCTCATCATAAGTCTCATATGCCGGCAATTCCGGGTGATCTGCCTTGATCTGCTCTGTACTGCGGAATAAGAATCCTGCCTTACTTGCCTGGATCATGCCAAGGTCATTGTAGGAATCTCCGCTTGCAATTGTGTCAAATCCGATAGACTGCAGTGCTTTCACAGTACTTAACTTAGACTGCTCTACACGCATCTTAAATCCTGTGATCTCACCGTTCTCAGCTACTTCCAGACTGTTACAGAACAGTGTCGGCCATCCGAGTTTCTCCATCAGTGGTGTAGCAAACTGTGTGAATGTATCACTGATCAGGATCACCTGGCTGAATGTACGAAGCTCATCTAAGAACTCTCTCGCTCCCGGAAGCGGATCGATCTTTGCGATCGTCTCCTGAATCTCCTTCAGTCCGAGACCATGCTCTTTCAGAATTCCAAGTCTCCAGTTCATCAGCTTATCATAATCTGGTTCATCTCTTGTCGTCTTCTTAAGCTCCGGGATTCCGCTTGCCTCTGCAAATGCAATCCAAATCTCTGGTACTAATACTCCTTCTACATCAAGACATGTTATATACATCGTAATATTCCTCCATCTGCTTCGTTCTTTATTCGCTTTATTACTTTACTGTAATGTATTGATTTTAACACATATGCTGTATATTTACTAGATGCATTTTCATTAATAGCGGTATCGAAAAGCATTATAAAAACATTACTCTTCGTTATTGTTCATACTACGTGAAATCAGCAACGCTGTACGCACCCACAGAAAAAGGAGATCGAAATCTCCGATCTCCTCCTAATGTCTTTGTCTTATCTCCTATTTCAAGAATATCAACTGCATCCTTGTGGCTATTACTCCATAATAGGTTTCAGTGCTTCTGCAAGCTTCTCTTTCTCAGCTTCTGCCTCTGCAAGATCTTTACCAAGTGTTGTGTAATAGATCTTGATCTTCGGCTCTGTTCCGGATGGACGAACGATTACTGTCTCGTTGTTCTCCAGTTTGTAAACAAGTACGTTAGCTTTCGGAAGTCCTGTCTCTTCTGTCTTCTCGTAGTCGATCACGCTGGCTACTTTGTATCCTGCGATCTCTTCCAGAGGATTCTTACGAAGGTCTTCCATGATTCCTGACATCTTATCCATTCCGCTCAGTCCCGGGAATTCAAAGCTATCGATCTTGTTGAGATAACGTCCGTACTGTGCGTAGATCTCTTCCAGTCTCTGTTTCAGTGAGCTTCCGATGCTTCTATAGTAAGCAGCCATCTCACAGATCAGCATAGATCCGATGATCGCATCTTTGTCACGTACATAAGGTCCTGCAAGGTATCCGTAGCTCTCTTCAAATCCGAAGATAAAACGGTCAACTTCTCCTGCTGCCTCGAGGTTCGCAATCTGATCTCCGATCCATTTGAATCCTGTCAGTACGTTGCGAAGTTCTACTCCGTAATGCTCTGCAACTGCGTCTGCAAGTGGTGTAGATACAAGAGATTTCACTGCTACCGGCTTCTCAGGCATTGTGCCTTTCTCGATACGTCCTGCTGCGATGTAGTCAAGAAGAAGAACTCCGACTTCATTTCCTGAAACAAGCTCATAGGATCCGTCTGGGCACTTCATAGCGATTCCGACACGGTCTGCATCTGGGTCTGTTGCAAGCATAAGGTCTGCGCCTGTCTCTTTCGCAAGATTCAGTCCCAGTTCAAGTGCTGCAAAGATCTCTGGGTTCGGGTAGCTACATGTTGTGAAATATCCATTCGGGTACTCCTGCTCCGGTACGATTGTTACATCTGTGATTCCGATATCTTTGAGTACGCGAGTTACCGGTACTAATCCTGATCCATTCAGTGGGCTGTATACAAGCTTAAGTCCTGCACTCTTACACAGACCCGGACGAACCTGACGGGACTCGATTGCCTCATACAGTGCATCCTTACAGTCATCTCCTACGAAACGGATCAGACCTTCTTCAACTCCCTGAGCGAAAGACATATACTTCGCACCTGTAAGTACATCTGTCTTCTGGATCTCTTCGTATACGATTGCTGCTGCATCATCTGTCATCTGGCATCCATCCGGTCCGTATGCCTTATATCCGTTATACTTCGCCGGGTTGTGGGATGCTGTTACCATAACACCTGCGTTACAGTTATAATAACGTGTTGCAAAGGAAAGTGCCGGTACAGGCATCAGAGCATCGTAAATTCTTACTTTAATTCCGTTCGCTGCAAGAACTCCTGCTGCTGTCTTCGCAAACACATCACTCTTAAGACGGCTGTCGTAGCTGATCGCTACTGTCTGTGTACCGCCCTGTGTCTTTACCCAGTTAGCAAGTCCCTGTGTAGCCTGACGAACAACATAGATATTCATTCTGTTTGTTCCTGCTCCAAGCACTCCACGAAGTCCGGCTGTTCCAAACTTCAGCGCAACTGCGAAACGCTCCTTGATCTCGTCATCATTTCCTTCGATTTTTGCTAATTCCGGCATCAGATCTGCGTCTTCCAGGTCTGCTGTCATCCAGCGCTTATACTCTTCCTGATACATCTTAATCACTCCTATTATTTTCTTAAAATGTAAAATTATTGCAATTCAGCCATACAACGTAAGACCGTCAGTTTATGACCACTTCGTTGTATGGCTGAACTGTTTCTAAACTTTACAAGTCTAGTCATATTATACCATGCAGGTACATTTACAGCAACATTCCATGTCTATTTTAACAAGCATTTTTCTTGTTACATAGAAATAATTCCCAATACATTTGCAATGGAACTAAGTAAAATAATGACCAGGAAGATTGGTGCCAGATATTTCAAAAAGAACATGTATAATTTCTTTCTCTTAAATGCAGATGACTGCTCGATCTCCCTTGCGATTCTTTCAAATCCAACAGTACGAACGATCAGGAAGCATGTTGCAAGTGCTGCAAGCGGCATCATCACGGAGTTTGTCAGGAAGTCGAAGAAGTCTAGACTTGCCATTCCGAAGAACTGGATGAAATCCAACGCTCCGTATCCCATAGAAGATAATGTTCCGATAACGATCATAACAACAGCCATCAAAATACAACATCTAGGTCTGCTCCAATGCAACTCATCCTGGAAGGTAGATACGCTTGTCTCCAAAAGTGAGATCGCACTTGTTGCTGCTGCAAGAAGTACTAATACAAAGAACAGGATTCCTGCTATTCTTCCTACTCCCATACTTGCGAACACTTTCGGAAGTGTGATGAACATCAAAGACGGGCCTGCCTGCAGATCATCCGGGTTACCGCCTGAGAATGCGAATACAGCCGGAATGATCATAAGTCCTGCAAGCATTGCAATCGCTGTATCGAAAATCTCAACCTGTGTTGTACTCTTCTCAAGATCAACGTCTTTACCAATATAAGAACCATATGTATACAAAATTCCCATCGCGATTGACAGGGAGTAAAACATCTGTCCCATTGCCGCAACAACCGTCATTGCTGAGAAGTGCTTTGGATTCGGAATCAGGAAATACTTCACCCCTTCAATTGCTCCCGGTCTTGTTACAGAATAAATTGCTACGATAACCGCAAGAATAACAAGGATTGGCATCATGATCTTAGAAACACGTTCTACTCCATTCTCAACTCCTGCAAGGATAACGCAGAATACAAGAACGGCAAATACGATAAACCATGCTTCTACCTGGAAAGAATCTGAAATAAATTCTGTAAAATATCCATCCTGTGCAACGGTCTGCACATTTCCTTTCAAATACTCTACCAGATACTTAATAACCCATCCACCGATCGAACTATAATAAGGTACGATCAACATCGGGATCACTGCGTTGAGCCATCCACCGATCTTGAATGATTTCGTCTTACCGAAAGTCTGATATGCTCCGACAGGACTTTTTCTTGTCATTCGTCCAAGTGCTGTCTCTGACATGATCAAAACATATCCAAAAGTTACTGTCAAAATCAAATACACGAGAAGAAAGATTCCTCCACCGTACTTCGCAGCCAAATACGGGAATCTCCAGATATTTCCCAGGCCGACTGCTGAGCCCGCAACTGCAAGCACATACCCGATCTTACCCGAGAAGCTTGCTCGCTTTCCTGATTGTCCTTTGTTGCTCATAGAATTCCTCCACTCATTTAACAGCCTCCGCTGTTAGTTTCTCTTGTTTTCTTTATACATAACTTCCTTTCACAGGTCGTCATTGTTTCTATTCTACCATTCGACACAGTGAATAGCAACAAAAAGAGTCACGTTAATGCTTTAAAACATTAATTTTAAGCATTAACGTGACTCTTTCTTATAATTTCCCTTCTTTTTCCGCTTTTTCAAGCAGCTTCTCAATCCCTTTGTTCCACGCACCGATCTTTACTCCGGCATTGATCACGCGCTCACATTTTCCCATTGTCTCAAATGCTTTCTGAAGTGTTTCTTCCCGAATCTCCTCAAACGGTTCTTCCGTGATCACTTCTGCCGCAAGTAATCTGGCCAGCCGGTAATCCATATCATTTTCATATAAAATACCTGCTGCAAACGGAATGTGTTCCTTCTGAAGCTTTCGATAAACCGGAATTCCACTACCGCCGGAAGAGATCACGAACACTTCCGGCTCACCCTCCGGCGCAGGAAGTTCAATACTTCCAAAAAGCGGGTCAAAATATCCATTATTGATTCCATACAATTCGCGAATGATTTCTTCTGTAAATACTTCTTCCGGACTTCCGTAATGTGAAATCGTCTCGCCTTTGACACAGATGATCTTATCTGAAATCTTCTGTGCCAGATCGATCTCATGCAGAGACATAATCACCGTAATCTTCTTCTGCCTTGCCATCCGCTCAAGGATCGACAACAATTCCAGCTTATATTTCACATCCAGAAATGAAGTTGGCTCATCTAGAACGATCACATCCGGATCCTGACAGATTGCTCTCGCCAGCAGAACGCGCTGCTTCTGTCCGTCACTGATCGCATTAAAATCACGGTTGCCGAGCTCCTGCGCATGCACCGCCTGCATCGCCTCTTCCACCAGACATTCATCTTCCTGCGTCAGAATCCCGAGTCGTCCTGTGTAAGGATAGCGTCCGGTCGCCACAATATCATGACAAGTCATCAACTCTGTCTTGATCCGATCCGTCAACACGACCGCCATCTTAGACGCAAGCTCTTTGTACGGCAGTTTCAGAAGAGAAGTATCGTCAAAAAATACATTCCCTCCAACGACTTTCAACTGTCTTGTAATACTTTTCAAAATCGTTGACTTTCCCGAACCATTCGGACCGATCAAAGTCACGATCTCCCCCTTGTTGATCCCGATATTAATATCATGGATCAGGGAGTTTCCATTATAACCTACCGACAGGTCTTTTATTTGAAAATAATAATCTGCCATCTTATTTTCTTCCTCCCTTCGGTATCATCATATAGATAACGATCGGTGCACCCAAAATAGAAGTTACCGTACTGATATTCAGCTCTACAGGAGCCAGCGCCATTCGTGCGATCAGGTCGCAGATCATACAGAACACAGCTCCCATAAAGAATGTTCCCGGTATGACCACGATCGGTTTTGACGTTCCAAATGCTTTCCTTGCAAGAAACGGAACTGCGATTCCCACGAAGGAAATCGGTCCCGCAAATGCTGTCACACACGCTGACAGAATACTGGAAAGCAAGATTAAAATCACGCGAAATGTCTTAATATTCACGCCCATGCTCTGCGCGTATGCTTCTCCCAGCTGATATGCACTGATCGGCTTAGATAAGAAAAATGTAAACAGCACCGCAAGTCCGACAACCACTGCCGCCACACGAATATTGCTCCAGCTCATTCCGGAAAAGCTTCCCTGTGACCAGCCGTGCAGATTCACAATATCAGAATCATCTGCAAATGTCACAACAAAATCCGTGATGGCCGAACAGATATATCCGATCATGATTCCCCCAACAAGAAGAGATGCCATATGCTGCACTTTTTTCGACATCAGAAGTATAAATCCCGTCGAGATCAGTGATCCGATAAATGCTGCAAGAATCAGTGTATACGAAGAAAATCTTCCGATATATTTCAAATACACGATCATTGTAAGTGCTACGACCATTTTCGCTCCGGAAGAAATTCCGAGAACGAAAGGTCCGGCGATTGGATTGGAAAAAAATGTCTGTAGCAAAAAGCCTGAAAGAGATAATGCACCACCAAGCAGTGCCGCCATCAGAATTCTCGGAAGACGAATCTTCCATATAATATTGTACTCTGTCGCTGCTCCTTCTTTCAGAAAGAGAATACGCAGAATCTTCGGCACCGGAATATGAACATTTCCAGTATTGATATTTAGCACTGTCACAACACAAAATACTGCTGCAAGAATCAGAAATACCGCTGTATATCTTGTGCGCCGTCTGAAATTTTCCTGATGAAAACTTGTCTGCTTCATTCTTCTACTCCATCTTTTCAAGAAATGTCATCTGAGATGCATCACCGTCTGTCAGCATCAGATGCATATCTTTGATCAGCTCTCCGACGGTATCTGTTGCCTGATATAAGTTCTTTCCGGTATACCAGACATTTCCGTCTTTCACCGCCTTGAATTCAGAGAACAATTCATTCTTTGCTTCCAACTCACTGATACTATTTACCTGTCCGTCGATCGTCCCGTTGTAGATCAGATAATCTGCATCCACAGCAGTCGCATAGAATTCCTCCATCGTCAGTTTAACAGATGGTGCGTTGCTGTCCGGATTCTTCAGATCTTTGAACGCATATCTTCCACCTGCGATTTCGATCATTGACGGAATATAATCGTCAGATTTTCTCACAACAATTGAACCATCTGTACTCACATAGAAATAAGCAACCGTCTTTTCCGTGTTCTCGAATCCTTTCAGTTCCTCGATTACATGAGCCTGCTGGTCAAAAAATGTGTCCGCTTCTTCCTCTTTATTCAGAAGTGCCCCATAAAGCTTGATCCACTCGGTTCTTCCAAGCGGATGTGACTCGTAACTCGAATAATCCACAAATACTGGAATCCCAAGATCTTCAATCATTTCCTGTACCTTCGGTGTATGAAGGATCATCGTTGATTCGATTGCCAGATCACAGTCTCCGTCAACGAGAGTCTCATAATCTGGTTCGCTGTATTTTCCCGCAAATGTCATCGCTCCAGATTCCATTGCTTCCTTTGCACTCTCTACATACCAGCCGGAAGCCTCAAGTCCGGAGAATTTCACCTTGTCAATTCCGCCAATTGCATCAAACAGAGACATGGATGCTGTCGCCGCCATATAAATATTCTCTGTCGGCTGCTGGATCACAACAATATCATCCGCCAGATTTTCCGGTTCTTCTTCACCTTCCGGAACGATCAGATATTGCTTATCTTCATGGACATCGATCAACTTATATCCATCCTTATAATAGTATACATCGAATTCTGTCGCGTAAGTCAGATCCATTGTAGATTCATAGGTAAGCCCTTCGATCTCCGGTGCTTTTTTTGTCTTGTCGGCTGCATCTTTGGTCTTATCCTTTGTTACATCTGTACCTGCTGAATTATTACCGCTGTTTCCACCGGAGGCTGCGGTGGAACCGCAGCCTCCGAGCAGAAGTGCAGCTGAAAGCATTAACGCTGTGATTCTGCATCTTCTTATCTTCATTCTATTTTTCTCTCCTATTTCTCTGCCGCTGCTACTGCCGCATCAAACTTCTCGTTCGTCAGCTCTTCACATCCGTAGAGAACACCGTAAACCTTGATCCACTCCTGCTTTCCAAGTTCTGTCTTTTCCTCGGAAGAACGATCAACGAGTACCGGAATTCCAAGTGTCGCAAGCTTCTCTGTCAACTCCTCAAACTGCTCCGTCTGCTCTTCCAAAGTCAACGTCTCTTCTGTATCCTTACTGTCTTTCTTGTCAGTATCTTTTGCTTCTACTTCGGTTTCTTCTGATTTCGCACCCGGAAGGATATCTCCTGTAAACAATGCAAGATTCACTTCACTCTTCACAAGGTTCTTCAACTTCAGTTTGTCCGCTGTTCCTGCATATGCAACTTCAGCATTCTTCTCACCGTCTTTTGCTTTCATCTTATCAGCAATCTCGGATACTGTACAGTCTTTGCTCTTCATTCCAACTGCCGCAACATTGTCAAGAAGATCGAGATCTTTCATCATATTCAGAATCTCATCAGACTCTGCATAAGTATGATCTGTCGGTTTTTTCACAATGATCATATCCTGCTCAAGGCCAACCGGAACTTCCACATCCTCCGGAACGATCAGATATTTCACAACATTTCCTTTGTAAAGCTCTGCTGCCAGATCCTGTTCGCTTGTGCCGTTATTATCCTGAGTTGCGGATTCTTCTGCAGAAGAATCTGCTTTGCTTTCTGCATCTAAGTTCTTAGAATCTTCTGATCTATTGATCGTAACAGAAGCTACTTTCTTCTTGGAAGACTTCTCTATATCCGCTGATTTGTCTTCTACAGACTTCTGATTTCCAGATTTCTCTTCCTCTGCTTTCTCCGGATCTCTTGCTGTATCTTTCGTCATGTCGATCTCAAGAAGTACGATTCCCTGATCATAATGATAGATCTTGAAATATTCTGCATAGTCAAGCTTTGTCTCTGACTGATATTCCAAGCCTATGATTTCAGGTGCTTTTTCGTCCAACTTCTGGTTACTGTTTGTTGAAGCAACTGTTCCGTTTGCAGATGTTCCTCCGTTAGCCGCTGCAAGATAAATGAAAATCGTATATTCTATCTCATGTGCGACAGACATTTTATCCGTCATTCCAATAATCTTATTGTTCTGATTCAACGCAACCGGGATAACAGCTGTCGCTGATCCGCCGCCTTTTGTTGTGTAATACTTATTTCCGTTCGCTTTCACATACTGATAATGATCACTGCTGAACACAAGCGTTGCATAAGCCTGTCCATTTTGGATCGTCACTTTATTACAAGTAATCTGAACCTTACCTGTTCCACCTGACCAGGTAAAACGATCTGGAGTGTATACACCGTCTTTCAGTGTTGTTCCACTGTTTACATGAGAAGTAGAGCCACTTGTATCGGATTCGTATTTTGATACATTATCTGCTTTTCCGTCGTTTCCATCTGTTTTTCCTGAATTAGTTCCAGGTACAGAACCGCCTGGGAAAGCAGAATTGTTTGTTCCTGTATTACCTGTATTGTTGGAACCACCAGTAGTTCCGGAATTCCCTGTGTTTCCGTTGTTTCCTGTATTTCCGGAATCGCCTTTATTATTAGAATCTGTGGAATTAAGATCGGCAATCTTCTTCATTGTCTCTGACTGGAAAGTCAGCGCTCTGTCATACCAGATTCCTTTTTTAATGGAATAGGCTGCTACTGCAATTTCCTTATCCAATGCTTCTACCGGAACAGTATAAGTATATTTTCCTTCTTCATTTACCTGATATGGAATCCAGGATGACTGATCTGCGCTTGCAGCCTCTTCCTTTGTTCCCATATACAGATAGCCGTAACCGGTTCCGCTTAATGTAAGCACGGCACTCATTTTTCCGTCTTTCGCTGTCAAGATACAATCCACTACTTTAAACATAGAAGAACTGGAAACTACGTCCATGCTGTAGATTCCGTTGGCTACATTTACTTCTGGTGCAGGATTCGGATTTGGAACCGGATCCGGTGTTGAGGTTTCTCCCGGATTCGGAATATACATCCATAAGTACTGTTTGTCATACCATGTCTGATCTTTTGACTTTCTCAAAGATACCGGAATTGTCTGACCTGCTTTTTCTTTCGGCACATTGAAATGAAATGTCCATGCACCTTCTTCATCCTTTGTTCCTTCTATAACAGATGTTTTCAACAAATCATCTTTTGAACCAAGAGAAAGCGCATCAAATCCTGTGTTATTTGTCTTGATCTTAATATCAAGCTTGCCATCCTTTTCAACAACTGTTGATTCACTGACCTTGAACATCGTGAATTCTTCTGCGTCTTCTTTTACTACTTTCACAGATTCTCCTGTTACAGAAGAAGCCTCCTGCAGTGGCGGAAGTTCCGGTTCCGGAGTATTCGTAGAATCGTTAGAATCTGTAGAAGATTCTGATTTACCTGTCTCATCTTTTATCTGTATATCCTTATTATCAGCTTTTTCGTCCGCAACCTGATCTGAGACAGTTGTGCCTGAATTTTTCCCTGTGGTTTCTGTATCTTTCTCTTCTGAGTTATTTTCTAAGTTGTTTTCTGAATTATTTTCTGAGATATTCTCTAAATTTGGTTTTGTTTCTGCTTCGATTGAATTCTGATTATCTGATTTATCCGAAGAATTATCAACTTTCTCAGATTCCTCTGCCTGATCTTCTTTAACATTTCCTGCGTCTTCTGTCTGACTTTCATCTTGTTTCTTATCTAGATCAGCTTCTTCCACCTCAACCGTTTCCTGTAAATTTGTCTCATACTGCTGCTCATTTTCCGCCGCATATGTTCTTGTATAAGACAATGGTGAAATCATCATAGAACCTGTCAGCATAAGCGCAAGCCATCTGCTCTTATTTTTCATTTCTTTTTTTCTCCTCATAAGTCATGAATTATAAAATGCGAAAAATGGATAGAATTATCCTGACTCGAATGAATGATTGCTGGTCACACGTAATGCGAACAGTAAGAAGGGTTCTTTCGGTACAATCAATTACTCGTGATCTGGAATCCTTATATTCCCCGCACCAGCGGCCGGCAGGTTTCCTGACTTACAGATCTTCTATACAGAACACCTTCCCGGTCTCCCAGTGGATGTGCAGATTCTCTGCACTTATCTGTATAGGAGCGATCTTCTGAAATCTATTCGGCTCTAAAACAGTTGCCTTAAAACGATTTCTAAGAAGACCGCATTTCTGCTCACAGTGACGAGTTCGTACAGGTCTTACACCTGTTTCCCTTTTACCTGTTTCGATTAGGATATGTATTCAAATATCCCTGATCAAACAGCACCGAACGCTATTATTTCTGACTAACTATAACATTTCATTATATTGAAGTCAACTGGCAACGTCTGGTCAAAACAAAACTTAAATTGAAATAGGACTTCAGATTGCTCCAAAGTCCTTTTCTGTCTTATATGCCTAACAAATTATTTATAGTTCCTCTCCGTTTGTTCTGATTACATTCTGATACCAACAAAATGAATCTTTCTTTGAACGCGCAAGCGTTCCCGTTCCATCATCATATTTATCCACATAAATGAATCCATAGCGTTTTGCCATTTCGCCGGTAGATGCACTTACAAGATCTATACATCCCCATGGAGTATATCCTCTAAGATCAACTCCATCAGCCACAGCTTCTTTCATCTGTTCTATATGTTTTTTCAAATAATCAATACGATAGCTGTCATGAACACTTCCGTCTGCTTCTTTTACATCCTTTGCGCCAAGACCATTTTCTACTACCATAATCGGAATTTGATATCTGTCATAGATTTCATTTAATGTATATCGCAATCCTTTCGGATCAATCTGCCAGCCCCAATCACTTGCCTCTAAATAAGGATTCTTAAGTCCTGCCACAATATTTCCTTCTACTGCTTTAGCAATACCTGTTGCATTTCCAACACAGTTACTCATGTAGTAACTTAATGTATAAAAATCAACAACACCCTCTTTTAACAAAGTATCGTCATCAGGTTCTTTCTTGATCTGAATATCATTTTCTTCAAAGAAACGTTCTGCATATGCCGGATACTCACCTCTCACCTGGATATCAGAACAGAACCAGTTTATCATACGCATCTGTTTCTGTGCTTCAAGAATATCCTCTGGATGACAGGTGCTTGGATACATTGTGATAAAGCAGATCATATTTCCCATCTTAAATTGCGGATATTTCTCATGTGCTAGTTTTACTGCCTTTGCACTTGCTATAAACTGATGATGCAATGCCTGATAACGAACCTGTGGCTCATCTTTTACTCCCATCATTGTTCCATAGTAGTCTTTAATTGTGCCAAGCGACAAAGTTGCCCCCATCACCATGGTACCTGCATTAATCTCATTAAATGTTAGCCAATATTTAACTTTATCCTGATATCTTTCAAAAACAGTCTCGCAGTATCTCACATAACAATCTATACATTCTCTACTTTCCCAACCATTATATTTTTCAACCAGACCATACGGCATCTCATAATGTGAAATGGTAACAAGTGGTTTAATACCATATTTCAAACATTCATCAAATACTGCATCATAAAACTCCAGCCCTTTTTCATTCGGTGTTTCCTCCAATCCTGTCGGAAAAATTCTTGTCCATGCAATAGACATTCGGAAAGTTTTGAATCCCATTTCTGCAAATAATGCAATATCTTCTTTATAATGATGATAAAAATCTGTTGCTTCATGGCTAGGATATAATGTTCCTTCTTCAAACCCATCTGTAATTCGCTTTGGAATCGTATGTGTTCCATTTGTACATAAATCTGGAATAGCAACTCCTTTTCCATCTACATCCCATGCACCTTCATACTGATTTGCGGCTGTTGCTCCGCCCCATAAAAAATCTTTTCGAAAAATCTTCATCCATTCTTCTCCTCGTATTTATATTGTCTGCGTTGCTCTTTTAAAAATAATGTGTTAGCAATAAGAAAATACTCTTATTTTTAATAAGTGTACTCCTTCAAAGATCATTGTTGTAATCTCATCTCCATTTAGTCTACATTCTGAAATAAACATTCTATCCGAAAAATATCCTTCATCTACACTTAAAAAATCTGTGTAAGGTACCTCTACTTTAGTCGACCTAATATCTAATCCACAATCTTTTACAATAACGAAAAATTCATTTTCCTCATGCTCTAGCACAAGGCATGCACCACTTCTTGTTTGCAGGAATCTAGATTCATAAAAAATATTGAAATCATAAGAAACAAATGAAAGCACCTCATTTTTTCCATTCTCACTGATTGATGCCTGTAAATGTCTTGTACCATAAGCTTCCGCTAAAAGTGACATCATTCCATTTAATAATCCATTAATTTTTGCATATTCTTCTGCATTTTGCGGTGTCTTTAATAACTCATCATCCGTATCCATCCCAAACAATATTCCTTGCGTTGCTGTAAAAGGGAGACCAATATCTTCAAATCCAAATGGAGAATAACACATTCCATGATAATGTCCTATCACATATAATTCTCTGATTCCTGCATAAGAATGCGTTGCACACTCCGCAATATAAAGAGGATTTCCTCCTTTTATATAACAATCACATGTTTTCAGGAATGTTGGGATATAAATATCCGGTCCGTAAATATCAATAGAAGGCGCTGCATGTTTCCATATAGGCATCAATTTCGCCACCGGTCCTCCCGTAGGGTATTTTCCTGGTTTTTGACCTTTATCAAGCCAACAATTTACTGTCATAGGGAGATTATATTCCTTCTTTCCTGCCTTCGCAACTGCCTCTACAAACTTTGCCGTATAATAGCACTGGAATACTTCATCTGCCATTTCCCCCAAAATTTCACTCCAACTTTTACCATAAAGCACTTCCTCTCTTCTTACAATGGCACTAGCAAGTTCAGGTGTGAGTTCTGCATAGGTTTCTTTTAAATATTCAAGAAATGGAGCCGGAACAGAAGAAGCAAACATTTTTTCTGCTCTTTCTCCATGTTCTCTTGCTTCTCCTAACAATCCTGTCTCATTTTCTACTTGCATTGTAATAACTGTATGCTCTGTTCTGTCGATACAACATATATGTTTCATTAATCTTGCAAATGCTGCCGCATCTGCTTTCTTTGTCTCCTCACAAAATGCTGAGAGCGTCGAATAATGTAATCCATGTACATTTTCTAAAATTTTGAAATTTTTTCCATTCTCCAATTGTGCACGTTCAAAACGCTTCAAATCTTGTTTCACCCACTCAGGTGCATAATAACACTGTGCATTTTTCCAGGAACCAAACCATAGAAATCCGATCTTCTTTCGATGCTCTCTTGCCTGAAAAATTATAGAATCAACAAGCGAAAAATCATATTTCCCTTCTTCTGGTTCTATTACCTCCCAATAAATTGGCAATAATACTGTATTCAAATTTAATTCATCAGCTCTTTCCCATATCATTTCCATGAACTTCACATTTGAAGCACTAGAATTATGTGCTTCTCCCGCAATCATAATAAACGGAGCTTCATCTACTATAAGAACTTTTTGTCCATTCCTGTCTTCAAGATAAGGTGCTTTCATCTCAATTTCTCACTTTCTGCTATTTATCTTATATAAAAACTATCGAAATCACAACTTCCTTCACCACAAAACTCAAAGTATAATTCACATTTTCCACAGATCTGTTTCAGTTTTTCTTCTTTTCTATGCCAGTCTTTAGCAGGGGATATCTGGATTTCTGCAATCTGATTTTTTCTGGTTTCTTCTGTATAAATAAGGATTTTCCCTGTAAATTCGCCACGATAAGTGACTGCAATCTCCTGTTCTTCTCCTGTAAATTGCAAATATTTAAAACCACAGACAGATCCATCTTGCATATTATGAAGATAAGAATTTTGTACTGTTGAAACTTTATTTCTTCCTTCCAGCTAATCCTACATCTCCATTTGAAACGATTGTTCCCTGATATGAAAAAGGACCCATTGGATTCTCTGCTAATGCATAACATAGTTCATGGCCCTGTTCGCTGGAATACACCAGATAATATTTATTTTTTATCTTTCGGATGCTGGATGCTTCCAGAAATGTGTGTCCCTCATACGGAGTTCCAACTGACTGAAGTTTTCCTGGAACTGTTGCTATTGGAAGAGTCTTAATTGTCTTCATATCATTTTCCAGCTGAACTACAAATCCACCCATATATGCAGCTTCAGGAAATCCTTCTTTTCTTTTTTGTAATGCAAAACCATAATATAAGAAATTCCCTTCTTCTTCACTATAGATTGCAGGGTCAAACATTAATCCGTATCCTGATTCTGAAGTAAGTATTCTTCCATCTGAAAAACATACATCTCCATAATACTCATAATGACCAGCCGGTGTGGCGCACACTGCCACACCAAGCTTGTCCATTTTTGAAGTGAAATAATACAGATAATATCTTCCATCCGGTCCACATATAGCATCAGGAGCCAGAAGATTTCGGTTCTCCATTCGGAATGTACTCCCATCCCGGCAGATATGGGTTCCTTGTCTGCTCCATCTATCTCACCTTTTCTTTTATGAATCTAACATTTTGTCATTATATCCAAAGAGATATGTTAAAATGATTCCACCAAAAAATCCAATTGCACTAACAACTGCTGCAATTTTTCCCATCATTGCGACATATGCCGGGATTGTCAGAACACAAGTGGAAATCAGTGCTGTCGCCATTCCACCAGATGTTGCGATCAACACTCCTCCAATCGCATCTAAAAGACATACAATTACAAACGGTCTTTTAAACTTTAACACAACTCCATAAATTGCCGGCTCCGTTACTCCTGCCACAAATGCGGAAATTCCTGTAGATACCGCTGTCTGTTTCAGTTCTGAATTCTTAGTCTTTAGGAATACACCAAACGCACATCCCGCCAATGCAAAGTTTGTCGCTAATGTAATTGCCAAAATTGGATCTGCACCGATCGTAGCAAAGTTATTCATACTAAGTGGTACAAGCCCCCAATGTAAACCAAAGATCAGCATGATCGGATATAATGCTCCAAATACAAATCCCGCAACAGGTGGACAAGTATCAAGTAACCAACCGATTCCATCTGCAAGTCCCATTGCAACAATATTTGTAACTGGTCCAATTACGAGAAATGTTAACAATGCAGTCACAACAAGACTCAAAAGCGGAACAAAGATTCCACGAATTACTTGTAGGAATAAAGGTTTGATCAATTTTTCAAACTTCGCCTGGACAAACACTGCTACAACAATTGGAATGACAGAACAAGGATAACTAATCAATGTCACCGGGATTCCAAAGAAACTTACTGCTTCTCCTGCACTGTACAATGTACTGATATTCGGATATACAAGTGCCGCTGCTACTGCCATCGCTACGAAAGGCTCTGCTTTAAACTTCTTTGCGGCTGTATATGCAAGGAAAATTGGCAGGAAATTAAACACGCCATCTGCCATAGCATATAAAAGCTGATATGTTGTTCCTGCTGTATCCAACCAGCCAACTGTTGTAAAGACGACAAGAAATCCTTTTAACAATCCTGCTGCCATAAATGCACCCATAAATGGAAGGAAGATTGCTGAAATCACATCAATTGCTATCGTCAGAATACTCTTCTTGGCTGTTCCTCCATCCTCATCCGCTTCACCTGTCAGATTAATATTCGTCACCTTTCCGATCTCATCGTAAACATCTCCAACATCTGTTCCGATAACAACCTGATACTGTCCTGCTGCAACCATAACCTGAATAACACCTTCTGCCTTTTTCAGTGCTTCCAGATTTACTTTCTTTTCATCTTTTACTATAAAACGAAGACGTGTCATACAATGTGCCAGTGATTTTACATTTTCTTCACCACCGATCTCACGGACAATGTCTATTGCCATCTTATTATAATTTTTAGCCATGAGTTTCTCTCCTTCTAATAACTTTTAGATTTCAAATCAACCGGATTGTTTCAGAATTGTGCACCATCCTGACTTCTTCCTGCAATCATTTCTGTTCTGAAAACATTTCTCCCCACCACCATGAACTATGTCGTGTTTCTCTTATGGAGTTCTTTCGTATATCTGAAAAAGGCTTTTTGATATACAAAAAAAGACCCAGAATATACTTTGGACTAATGTATAAGTCCTCTGCTATCTCTGCGTCTTGCTGAACTGAATCATAACAAACTGATCTGCATGTGTAATTGATTTCTGCATCTACTTTAACAAACTATCATATGTTTGTCCAGCTTACAAAATCACCAATATTTTCCACTAAAAATTATTACTTTTTCACAATGGACAAATCTTCTCTCACTGTCTACAATGGATTAATAAACGATTGTTACTGTTGAATCAGGCAAGTCGATTTTATGTTATAATAAGCTCATGAGACAGATATTTTATTATCGGCATCTCAATACACTTTTATATCATAAAATCGGCTTTTATTTTTTGCAAAACAATCAATACAAAGGAGATATCTAATATGCAAATCACCCGTGTTCTTAATACGAATGCTGTCTTATCGGCAGATTCTGACAGCAATGAAATCGTCCTTCTCGGCCGCGGGATTGGATTCAAGGCCCGTCCCGGAGACAACGTAGATGAAACTAAAATTGAAAAACGTTTTACGTTAAATGACAAGAAACAGTTAAGCCGTTTTCGGGAACTTTTGGAACAGATTCCTTCTGAATACATTTTTGTAGCAGAACAGGCAATTTCATTTGCCAAGCGCTTCTACAATCTGCAGCTGAATGAATCTATCCATATTTCTCTTGCAGATCATCTTCACAGTGCTGTAGAGAATGCAAAGCTTGGAATTCAGATTCCAAACTCACTTCTTTTAGATATTAAGCAGTATTATCCAAGAGAATATGAGATTGGACAACAGACCATCACTTTTGTAGATGACAGACTTCACATTAAACTTCCAGAAGATGAATGGGGCTTTGTCGCCATGCATTTTGTCAATGCACAATATGGAAAAGAAAATACTAATATCAAAAAAATTATTACATTTGTAAGAGATGTAAATAATTTTATTTTAAACGAGCTTGATATTAAACCTGATGAAGATTCCTTGTTTTATCACCGCTATATGACACACCTGAATTTCTTTGCACAGCGAGTTGCCGGCGGCGTTCATTATTCTGATGACAATGATATTGAACTGTCATTATTAAAAAAACACTATCGCGAAGAATACAAGGTAAGCTGTGATGTTGCAAATTACATTAAGAAAAACTATCATTTTAAACCTAACAAAGATGAAATCATGTATCTCACAATTCACCTGGCGCATATTACACGCCACGCAGTTTAACAGTTTCATTTTAATTTAAAATCAGGAGGACTCAGACTATGGGATTTTTAATAAAACTTTTTTCTGGAAAATCAGAGGGAAATACAAAGTCAGAAGAAATCAAAACTACTAACTCACAACCAAATACAATCTATGCACCATTTAAAGGCACTGTCATTCCATTAAAGCAGATTAACGATGGTGTGTTTTCCAGCGGTGTACTCGGTCAGGGAATTGGAATGTACCCAGAGGAAGAAACTGTCTATGCACCTTTCGATGGAAAAATCACTCAGGTAATTGACACAAAACATGCTATCGGTATCTTAAGTAATGACAATATCGAATTATTGATTCACGTTGGGATGGATACTGTTGCAATGAAGGGAAAAGGATTTAAACTGTTTGTTTCAGAAGGTGATACTGTATCCTGTGGACAGAAATTAATGACCTTTTCTAAATCAGAGATTGCTGCTGCCGGATATCCGGATACAACTGCAATTATTATAACAAACTTCGATGATTTCAATAAGGTTTCTACTCTTATTGAGGGACCTGTAGAAAAAGGGACTGCCGTACTGATTACAGAATAATACAAAGGAGAACGTTATGACAGAACAACAATTACTAGACTTATTTCATCAAATGACTTTAGAAGAAAAGATTGGACAGCTTGTCCAGTTGGATGGCGGATGTTTCGGTACTGATGCTATGGCTGTCGGACCAAGAGAAAAGCTTGGTGTCACAGAAGAAACCGTACGCAACTGTGGAAGCGTATTAAATGTTCTTGGTGCTGAAAAGGTTCATGAAATCCAAGATCATTTTCTTGCTGAAAATCGTTTAAAAATACCGCTCCTCTTCATGGCAGATGTAATTTACGGATACCAGACTGTTTTCCCGATTCCTCTTGGTCTTGGATCCACCTGGAACCCAAAGCTGATTCGTGAAGATTATAAACTGATTGCAGAAGAAGCCTGCAGTGATGGTGATATGGTTACCTTCAGCCCACCTGCTGATCTAATTCGTGATGCAAGATGGGGACGTTGTCTTGAAATGCCGGGAGAAGATCCTGTTCTGATCTCTCATTTTTCCAAAGCAATGGTAGAAGGTTTCCAGAACACATGGGAAAAGGGAAAAAGTGTTGCCTCCTGTCTGAAACATTTTGCCGGATACGGTGCCCCGGAAGCCGGACGCGAGTATAACACCGTTGATATGAGTAAACGCCGTTTCCTTCAGGATTTTCTTCCTGGTTATAAATCTGCTGTAGATGCAGGATGTGAACTGGTTATGACTTCCTTTAATACCGTAGATGAAATTCCTGCTACTGCCAATAAATGGCTGATGGATGATATTTTACGAAAAGAATGGGGATTTAATGGAGTAATCATTACAGATTATGCAGCAATCTCCGAATTAAAGGCTCACGGAGTTGCTGCTGATGATGCTGAAGCTGCAAAACTTGCAATAAATGCAACTGTAGATATTGATATGAAGACATCTTGCTATGCAAATAATCTTGCGGATCTTGTTGCCCGTCACGAAATTGATGAGGCACAGATTGATGCTGCCTGTTATCGAATCCTTACGCTGAAAAATAAACTTGGACTTTTCGAAGACCCATACTATGGATGTAGTGTAGAAAAACGTGATTCCGTTATCTGCAGTCCTGAAAAAATCAGTGCTGCCCGTAAAACCGCCAACCGTTCTATGGTTCTTCTTAAAAATGATGATATTCTTCCGCTGAAAAGAAATAAACAGAAGATTGCTCTGATCGGACCTTACGCTGACAGTCTGGATATTGTCGGCATGTGGGCTGTTCACGCTGATCACAAACATTCAATTACAATAAAACAGGCGATGGAAAATGTTCTCGATAATGAATACTTTACTTTTACCAAAGGCTGTGATTTCCTTGATGATTATAGTTCGTTAGGCGAGTTCGGATTCATCCCTGCGATTGCCAATGGAAAACTCACTCCTGAACAGGCTGTCATAGAACATGAGAACGCTCTTACTCTGGCAAAAGAAGCTGATGTTGTCGTACTGGCTATGGGAGAACATATGCTGCAAAGTGGTGAGTCCGGTTCAAGAACCGATATCACACTTCCAGAACCACAGAAACAACTTCTACACGAGATTAAGGCTCTTGACAAAAAAATTGTTCTTGTATTGTTCAACGGAAGACCTCTTGCATTAACTGATATCATTGAAGATTGTGACGCTGTTTTGGAAGCATGGTTCCCGGGCACAGCCGGTGGACTTTCCATCTGTGACTGCCTCTTTGGTGACTACAATCCTTCTGGAAGACTGACTGTAAGTTTCCCTTATCACGTTGGTCAGGAACCATTGTATTATTCTCAGTTTGCAACTGGAAGACCTGCAAATGGGAGCACGCATAGCGGACGCTTTGTCTCGCGTTATCTTGACTGCCCGAATGAAGCACTTTTTCCTTTCGGATATGGTTTATCCTATCATAAGGCAGAATATTCTAATCTTACACTTAGCCAGACAAAGATTTCAAAATCCGCTGATGATTCCATACAGGTATCCATCACAGTAACAAACACCAGTGGAACTTCCGGAACTGAAACTGTTCAATTATATCTCAGAGACTTAGTTGGAAGCGTTGTAAGACCAATTCTTGAGCTGAAAGACTTCAAACAAATTTACTTAGGTGCTCATGAAACAAAAAAAATCACCTTTACAATTACTGAGGAAATGCTTCGCTTTTACACAAAAGATTATACTTATCAGAGCGAACCGGGCAATTTCAAAGTATTTGTCGGACCGAATAGTGCTGAATTACTGGAAGCAGATTTTTCACTGACTATCTAGCAATCTTTTATTTAGATAGCCACATAATTGAACACAAAAGATGGATGAAAGTATGTATCGTATATAATACCATGGCTCTCATCCATTTTTTCTTCATTATTCCGCCTTCACGGCCCAGCGCATCTTCGTAGATCTTGCTCTTCCGTTCTGCGCGCATTCCTGTGCTGACGGACGTACCACATCTCTTGCATATTCGGAATAGATTCCTTCTTTATATCCTGCTTTGAGTGCTTTCTTTACAAGCTTGTCCTCTCCGGAATGGAATGTAAGAATTGCTACTCTTCCGCCCGGTTTTAATGCTCCCGGGAGTTTCTCCATGAATTCATACAGCACTTCGAATTCATTATTGACATCAATACGAAGTGCCTGGAATGTTCTCTGGCAAGTCTTCTTGATAATGTCCTTCTTTTCTTTATTATTCGGAAGGAAATCCAAAGTCTTCTCGATCACATTTCTAAGCTTTGTTGTTGTATCGATGCGATTGCCTCTGCGAATCTCATTTGTAATTGCTTTCGCCAGCTCTTCGCAGTATGGCTCATCTGAATTTTCGTAAAGCATTCCGGCGAGTTCTTCCTCGGAAATGTTATCCAGGCGCTCTGCTGCGCTGATGCCTTTCTCCTGGTTCAATCGCAAATCCAGCGGTCCGTCAACTTTGAAGGAAAATCCTCTCTTCGGATTGTCGATCTGCATGGAGGAAACTCCGAGGTCCGCAAGGATAAAATCAAATCCGCCAACTTCTTTTGCAATCTCATCGATCGTGCAGAAGTTCTGCAGACAGATACTTAAAATGTCTTCTCCGAATCCCTGATCTGCCAGACGTTTTCTTGTCTTCGCAGACTCTTCCGGGTCAACATCTGTTGCATAGATGTGTCCCTCACCTTTCAGACATTCCAGCATTGCTTTCGTATGTCCACCGTATCCGAGTGTCGCGTCAAATCCTGTCTCACCCGGCTGGATTTTCAGAAAATCAAGGATCTCATTTACCATGATGGAAATGTGCATTCCGGCAGGAGTATTTCCCTTCTGGATTACATGTGCGATTGTGTCCTTGTATTTCTCCGGCTGTAACTCTTTATATTTCTCCTCGAATTTCTTCGGGTATTTTCCTTTGTATCTCACACGACGCTTATGCGGTGTCTGTGATTCCTGTGTGTTCTGATTGTTCTGTTCGCTCATTTCGCTCTCCTTGTATATTCATAAATGTTTTCTCTATTATTTCTGTTCTCTTTTCACAACGTATGTACAGTATACCATGAAAGTTATTCACAATATACCATGAACTTTGAAATGTTTTCCACATAAGTCTGCATATTTTTCACCTTTTCACATTTCTTTACCAGAACCTGCATGGATTCGCTATTTTATCCGGCTGCATATCTTACTGCCACGTTCATCACTCCCGCAAGCATCATCACAACCACCGGATTCAGTTTTGTCTTACGAAGCAGTAACAGACAGATTCCAAAGATCACCACCATAGACCATTTTGTTGCAGCAAACTGCACAATTCCATCTGCCCAGAATGCAGTGTGCAGAATTGCGATTCCTGCTGATGCGATCAGTGCGACAACCGCCGGTCGTAATGATTCCAAAACACTCTGGAACATTTTCATTTTCTTATATCTTAAATAAAACCATGCGATCAAAGTTACGATAATGCAGGATGGCAGAATGCACCCACAAGTCGCCGCAATCGATCCCGGCACTCCTGAGATCTTGCTGCCGACAAATGTTGCCGCATTGATCGCAATTGGCCCAGGTGTCATCTGGGAAATCGTGATCAGATCTGTGAATTCTGTCATCGTAAGCCAGCCGTGCTGTGTCACAACCTGTTCCTGGATCAGAGGCATCGCCGCATAACCGCCGCCAAAGCTGAACAGTCCAATCTGAAGGAAGCTTAAAAATAATTTCAAATAAATCATTTCTCTTCACTTCCTTTCTTCGTGATCTTTTTCTCAATTAATGCGCGGAGTACTCCGACAATTCCACAGATCAGAATCACATAGACTACATTTACCTCAAATACGCAGGAAGCTGTAAATGCCCCGGCCATAAGTACATATGACAAAGCATCTTTCTTCTTCACGATTCCGGCACCCATGTCATATGTCACGGATGCGATCACAGCTCCTACTCCGGCCTGCATTCCTTCGAGCATTAAGCTGATGATCTGGTTATTTCGAAATGTCTGATAGCCGACAGAAAGTATTGATATAATAAGAAATGGTGGAATTACTGTCCCGGCAATTGCTGTCAGAATCCCCGCAATTCCAGCCAGTTTATACCCGATCACGATTGCTCCGTTCACTGCGATTGCTCCCGGTGCCGACTGCGCGATCGCCACAAGATCCAACATTTCTTCTTCCTCAATCCAATGATATTCATCTACGAACTTTTTCTTCATCAGGCTGACGATCACATAACCACCGCCAAATGTGAACGCGCTTAAGTAAAAGGTTGACCAGAAAATCTTCCACAATTTTTTATCTTGTTTTTTCCCTTGCGTTTTTTCTTGTTGTTCTTCCATATATATTGTCCTCGTATATTATGATTATGCGAATTGCGTAGCACTAGAACTCCCGCCACACTATATGCTATTGACAGGCAAAATTCCCTAACTATGATATTCTTTCTCTTGTAGTCTATCGCAATCAAATTGATTCTGCAATCTCCTTGATTTTTTTCACATTATATTTTCCTTTTTGAAACCTTAATTTTATCTGAATTTCCCCTATTTGGAAAGTGATTATGATACAATAAGAACAGTAATATTTATCATAAAGGAGATTGAACTTGAGAAAGCCATTTTTTCGATTATCTTGTGCCGTTCTCCTGTGTTGCTGCCTGACCGGATGCGGTAGTATACAGCACAAATCCCGTACGGACACAGCACAAAGTTCTAAGGCACCACCCAAGACAGCGGATGATTTTTCTATCTCCTCAGATTCTGAAAATAAAACTGTAGATGAACCTTCTTCTGCTGATGCCGCCAACGCATCTGTTTCTGAATCCGCAACTCAGCAGGAACCACTGACCGGCGCAGCGGCTCTTTACAGCAATGGACAGGAGATCAGCTTTGATTCTTCCTGGCAGTATGCAGACTTTTCTGCGATTAATTCTGGAACAGCTACTATTTATCTTGCAGATTCTAACCGTAAGGATATCGTCATTGGCGTGAATGCCGGGCATGGAACTTCTGGTGGTTCTTCTGTAAAGACGCAGTGTCACCCAGATGGTTCTGCAAAGACAACCGGCGGAAGCACTGCTCAGGGTGCATCTTATGCGACTGCTGTTTCCGGTGGAATGACATTTAACGATGGAACTGCTGAAAGCACTGTTACACTTCAGATAGCTCAGATTCTGAAAGATAAGCTGCTTGCTCAAGGATATGATGTCCTTATGGTGAGAAATAGCGACGATGTCCAACTTGATAATGTTGCCCGCACCGTGCTCTGCAACAATGTAGCTGACTGTCACATCTCACTCCACTGGGATGGAGACGGATTGGGATATGACAAAGGCTGTTTCTACATTTCTGTACCAGATGGCCTGAAAAGTATGGAACCTGTCGCTTCCCACTGGCAGGAACATGATGCACTTGGAGCATCTCTTGTAGAAGGACTTCGTACGGAGGGAATGACCATTTATCAAAACGGTTCTATGAATATCGACCTGACGCAGACTTCTTATAGTACGATTCCGTCTGTTGATATGGAACTTGGAAATGCAAGCTCTGACCACAGTGATTCCACACTAAACAGTCTGGCTGATGGTCTAACTGCCGGAGTCAATGCTTATTTTGGAAATTAGAATTCTTATTGTGATATTTATTTTATTTTTTAAGGAGGAGTTTTATGGAGCCACTCATTCGTGTTAAAAATATGTACAAGATTTACAACCCTGGAGAAAATGAAGTCCGCGCGCTGGATGATGTTTCTCTTGAGATCAACCAGGGGGAATTTATTGCCATTGTCGGGCATTCCGGTTCTGGTAAATCTACATTTATGAATATGCTCGGCTGTCTTGACACACCTGATTCCGGGGAATATTTTCTGGACGGAAAAGATGTCGCCAATCTCTCAGACAATGAACTGTCTGATATCCGCAATCACAAGATTGGCTTCATCTTTCAAGGATTCAATCTGATCCCAAACCTGGATGCGCTTGGAAATGTAGAACTTCCGCTGATCTACCGTGGACTTGGAAAACAACAGAGAAAAGAGATTGCAGGGGAAGCGCTGTCGAAAGTTGGATTGGAAAATCGTATGGATCACAGACCGAACCAGCTCTCCGGTGGACAGCAGCAGCGTGTCGCTGTAGCCAGAGCAATTGCCGCACAGCCGCCGATCATCCTTGCCGATGAGCCGACCGGTAACTTGGACAGTAAGTCGACTATCGAGATCATGAATATTCTGAAAGACCTTCATAAGTCTGGAAGAACAGTTATTATCATTACACATGATGATGAAATTGCCAATCAGGTTGACCGTGTTGTCCGCATTATGGATGGAAAGATTGTGAGTGATAGTGTAAATCCGTAGCAATTTAAATCTTTACCTGCAATTACAGAGAGAGGGCAGTACTTTACGATTTCTCAATCGTTGAAGCACTGCCCTCTCTTTATGTTTCTTATTAGATATTTCTTACTGGAATTTCTAATTACTTCTATTTACTTTTTATTCTACTGATACAAGCTCAATCTTGAAGTTCAGTTCTTTTCCTGCCATCTCATGGTTTGCATCGAAAGTGATTGTTGTCTCTTCCTTAGCTGTTACCTTTACCGGGAATGGCTGTCCATACTGATTGGACAGGTAAACCTGCTGTCCCACTTCAAGGTCTTCAGATCCCGGGAGTTCTGCAATCTCTACTGTGAAGATAGCTTCCGGATTCGGCATTCCATAAGCTTCTTCCGGCATCAGATGGATGTCCACTACCTGACCAACTTCCATATCAGCTACTGCTGCATCGAATCCTTTGATCATCTGTCCTGCACCGCATACAAACTCAAGCGGCTCTCCACGATCATAAGAAGAATCAAACTGAGTTCCGTCATTGAATGTTCCTTTGTAATGTGTACGGCATTTCTTTCCAACATTCTTTCCTTCCATTGTAGTGTGTGATCCGCATCCGCCACCGCAGCTGCTTCCACAAGAATGTCCCTCTTCATGATCTCCACAAGAATGTCCTTCCTCATGGTGATGATGATCACAAGTAGCTCCTTTGGATGTAAGCTCGCCTTTCAGGTATGCCTCTACTGCCTGGTCTGCATCTCCCTGAGCACCTGAACATAATTCAACGCCGGCCTCTGCAAGTGCTGTCTGAGCTCCGCCACCGATTCCACCACAGATCAGAACATCTACATTCTGTCCTGCAAGCAGTCCTGCCAGTGCTCCGTGTCCTTCCCCATTAGAACCAATCACTTCACTGGAAACCACCTTATTATCTTCTACTTCGTACACTTTGAAAGTCTCTGTCTTTCCAAAATGCTGGAAAATATTTCCGTTGTCATAAGTTACTGCAATTTTCATTGTAAAATCCTCCGTTTCAAAATTCCCTGTCAGACTAGTATAATCCATTACGCAGGTAAAAGCAACCTTTGTGTAGATGCGAAGTTGCTCCTTGTAGTAAGCAGTATTATTGACACAATCTTCATGAGACACTATACTTGTTATAAAACTTACTTCAAACCATCAGAAAGTGAACACAACCATGGAATATGAACACATTACCCACTCCTTTGAACCAATATATAATGAAGACTCCGAGATTCTGATTCTTGGAACTCTTCCTTCTGTAAAATCCCGGGAAAATAATTTCTACTACGGACATAAACAAAATCGATTCTGGAAATTGTTGGCGAAGCTTTGTAAAGAAGAAACTCCGCAGACAATTGAGGAGAAAACTTCCATGCTGCTCCGTCACCATATCGCCATCTGGGATGTCATCCAAAGCTGCGACATCAAAGGCTCCAGTGACAGCAGTATCAAAAATGTGACACCAACCGATCTGAATCAGATTTTAAATCACTGTCGGATTCGACAAATCTATGCAAATGGAAATAAAGCCGGAGCTCTTTATAAGAAATATCAGCAGCCGCTGACAGGAAGAGAGATCCTTGTACTCCCTTCCACCAGCCCGGCAAATGCCGCCTGGTCACTGGAGCGTTTGTACGAAAAATGGAGTGTCATTCACTAACCTGTTCTCTTCTCTGCTCAAACACTGCTGCCAGCCTCGGCAGAATCTTGTTGCAAGCCATCGTGTAAGCCGCACCGAATACATTTGCCCCAATACGAAGTGCAACAGCATACGGCATCCCGAATAAGCCGGACGCAATCGACAATGCACCAAATGTATTAAACGCTGTCTGCCATGCATACCCTGCAGAATATCCGACTCCAATTCCTCCGATCATTCCGATGTATGGATACATAGACTCCGGAAGCACCAGATACAGGATAACAAATAACAGACATCCTACTATATTAAATGCGGCTCTCTTACCTGCTCGCTCTCCACAGTCATCCGGAAATGGGAGACAAACAGACATGCTTGCGATTCCCGCCCACATTGCTCTTGGAAGTCCAAGCAATGACATGAACAACATTGCGCTGGAAACAACCAGTGAAAGACGAATATACCATCTGTTTCTTGCGGAGTTAATATCGAACTCGCGGAACAAATCAAGAAATGATCTTCGATACGGTCTGTTCTTCTGATTCTTATAGAAAATCGCCATACACAATACCATTCCAACCAAAAGGCCAGCCACACGATACAAGTACTCCTGTCCGGTCACATCATATCCCTGAAGAAGAAGATATCCAAGAACAAATGTAGAATGATTGTACATAATCACATTGTGACATCCCAAAATCATAAGAAGCAAAATGCATACTACATTAATAAAGAATGCCGGAACCGGTGACACCATATTCGAAAGCTTCGGTCCTGCAATCAATATTCCAAAGATTCCGACGATGGATGCCAATCCGTGCGTTGTACGAATTCCAAAATCTGCCTGTCGAAGAACAAGCACCGCAAGAAGCACCGTAACGCCTACTACACTGTTGTTATTCCCTGTGAAATGACTGTATAAGGAAACTACCGCCACACAAAATGCCATTACAAGATAGACTTTAAAATTATAAATAAGAATGTGTCTACGTCTTTCCTTCTTGTCTTCTGTCGCTTTGATCAGCTGCTTAGATGCAACTGAACTGAGCTGTAACTCCTGATAAAATGTCATATATCTCTTCCTCCCACTGTTATTTTTCTTCAAAATATCAACGAGAAACTATAATACAAATCCATCACGGAGTCAATAAAAATTTTATTAAAGTTTTCTGATAAATCAAAATTATTCAAACAATATATAGAATTTATTTTTTAGGCTTTACAAACCGTTCGCTCTATGATAAGATAGTTTGTGTCGAGCGGAAGTGGCGGAATGGCAGACGCGCTAGATTCAGGTTCTAGTGGGAGTTTTATCCTGTGGGAGTTCAAGTCTCCTCTTCCGCATTGATGAAATGCAAGAGAAACCTTTGATTTTCAAGGGGTTCTCTTTTTTGTTATCTGAAATTTGCCCATTTTTGGTTACCTCTGTTTTTTCTTCTCCTTACATAACATCTTTGCATTAATCTTTACTTGCGCAAATGGATTGGAATTGATAAAAGCAACAATCTCACATGCGAGACACTTTCCATTTATGTAATTTTTCCTCATCGTCCAGGACTTCTCCTCAGAAAACGCTCTATAAAATTTATGAATTTATCGTAAATTTATATATTTTTTTGTGTGTTTTTCTTATATTTGTGTTATAATAGATTTTAATTTGGTTTATCTTTCACTTAATTATGGAGGCATAAATTTATGACAAAAAATCATACTGAACAAACTGGATCGAATCTTCTGGCTCACCCCGGTAGGACTTCCGACTCTTCCCCCAAAAATACTGTTTCTAAACAGATGTCTCTATCTGATTCTATTTTATCGGGAGCAGTTGTGTCGTATCGAAAGGCAGGTTATAGATTCGGTCGACACTTACATACTAATATTGAGATTTATCGAATTCTTTCCGGAGAATGTTATATGGATATTCAATCAGAAACCCTGCATTGTACAAAAGGTGACTTTATTATGATCCTTCCTGATATGGTGCATTCTTTTTATCTGAATGATACTTCAGATTGCGAGTTTCAGCATATACATTTCAACCCTGATATGTTTTCAACTATCATTCTTGATAATGATGGAATATTCCCGATTACGCTTCTTCATGCTGTATTATTTTCTTCACATTTTTATTATCGACTCATCTCTGATGAAACGATTGATAAGCATCTTCAGAAATTGATTGATTTGCGTACTTCCTCTGACAGTCTGTTTACAGCCGCTAATCTTAATGTTGCTCTTATGAACCTGATGCTCTATATTCTTGATCACACAGAGCTTGTACATGAACGTGAACATGCAGAGCCTCAACTTCAAAACAGTTATGTAGCTTATACATTGAATTATATTCAAACTCATTACGCTACAAAAATCTTACAAGAAGACATTGCACAACAATTGCATATTTCCGTCCGTTATCTCAGTAAACTTTTCAAGAGTTATATGGGCGTCACATTATCAAACTATATTAATATTTATCGTATCAATCGCTCCATTGAGCTAATGCAGGATACCAATTTAACCTTAACGGAAATTGCACTGCAGGTTGGATTTAAAGACTCGCAGCACTATTCCAAAGTCTTTGGAAGCGTTATTAATGCAACACCTTCTCAATACAGGAAAACGTTTTTAATAAAATAACTAATCAGAAACCCAGAATTTTACTCCTGGGTTTCTCTGATTAGTTATTTCTTTTGTACCAATTTTCTTTTTTACAGTTCTATGCTTTCTTCTAAATCATAACCGCACTGTTCATTACGCCAGTTTATCGATTCTTTACATAAACACATAATAACTACTGCGCTTAGCAGAAATGATAGAATCATAATAAGACTTATAACTACAATCATTTTATCTTATTCTCTTTCTTTTAATCAGTACAACAACAATTCCTGTTGCCAGACAGAGGATTGCAACTCCTGCTACACCTGCTACATTTGCTGCATCACCTGTTTTTACTGCATTTGATTTTGATGTCTTATTGACAGTGCTTGTAGTATTCTTGTTGGATGATCCGCCATTAGATGAACCATTGTTGGATGTTCCGCTGTTGCTGTCATCCTTCTTATTGTCATCCTTTTTATTGTCGTCACCCTTATTGCTGTCGTCTTTCTTGTCGTCGCCCTTATTGTTGTCGTCTTTCTTGTCTTCTTTTACTTTCAAAGCTTCTTTTGCTTCTTTTACAGATTTCACTGCTGCGTCGATCTCAGCCTGTGTTGCTTCTGGGTTATCCAGTACTGCAATGGCTTTATCAATCGCTGCCTGAAGTGCTGCAAGGGACTCTTCTGTATACTGCTCTGTATCTCCTACAACCTTTGTTGCATCTTCTACTGCAGCTTTCAGTTCATCCTTCTTAACAGGTGCTTCCGGCTTCGGTGTCTCTTTCTCAACAAGAGCCTTCTGTGCTGCCTGGACTGCTTTCTCTGCTGCGTCTACTTCTTCCTGTGATGCATTCTCATCAGCTAATACTTCTTTTGCTTCATCGATTGCTTTCTGAAGCTTCTCGATAGACTCTTCTGTGTATTTGTCAACTAATGCGGCATCGCCTTCTGCTGCTATAATTGCAAGGTTCAGAGCATCTTTCTTTGCTTTCGCTTTCAGAGCTGCAAGCTTAGCCTCTACATTTGCCTTTGCTTTATCTACTTTATCCTGATCAGCATTTGGATCGTCGTAAATAGCCTGCGCTGCTTTGACTGCTTCTTCAAGATCTTTCAAAGATGACGGTGTGTATTGCTCTGTCTCTGCAAGTTTTTTGTTTGCTGTATTAATTGTTGCTAACAGATTTTCTTTCGCAATTGTAAGCTCATCTTTTGCAAATGTTACTTCAATTGTATGATTTGCAACAATACCTTCGAAAGCATACTCTGTTGCAATAGTTTCTACATTTTCTCCGTCCACTGTAATACTTTCAATATGGTATCCCTTGTCAGGAGTGATCGTGAATACTTTGGATGTTCCCTTATAAACTGTTGTTGTGTCTTCCGGTGCAATCTTTCCGCCTTCACCTGCTGTTGCTGTGATTGTAAACTGTGTCTGGATGTCAGCAATCTTTGCTTTGATTTCTGCTTTCTTCGCATCTACCTCTGCCTGAGATGTTTTTTCTGTGAATGCCTTTCCAGCATTTACCATCTCCTGAAGTTCTACAAGAGCTGTTGCTGAATATTTATCTTTGTCTCCTGCGTTAATAATTTCTTCTGCCTCAGCAATCGTTGCTGTAAGTTCTGTAAGGTCTGCTTCACTTGCAGTTCTTATCAATTGAATATCCAGTTTATCAAGCTGTGGAGCTTTGTTTGTGTCCGGTGCTGTAAGAACCAAAGTTCCTGCTCCTGCAGTTTTTACTTCAATGTTAAGTTCGAATGTCTTCACAGTTAAGTTGTTACCTTCTTTTGTTGACGGACAATCTACCTGCGCTGCCTCAATCTTACTTCCTTCCTCAGAAAATGCAAGTTTATTCAGTGCTCCTGCACGATAAGTACCTGTTACTTTATAAATTCCAGGAACGTTTGCTGTATAAGCGTACTTAGCATAATCTTTGTATGCCATACAGTTCAGGAATTTTCCATTACTTGCCCAGCTCTCAGAAGTAATTGTAAGCGGCCAGTTCGGATCAGAATCTGAATCATTGCTATTAATCAATTCTGTAGCATGTTCTGCTTCCAGTGTGCCTGTTACTCCCTTTGTTTCTGGGAATATAAATGGATTTTCTGCTGTATAATTTGCTAATGCAAATGTTGCCTCAATCTTATGAGCTTGAGCTACATCTTTAAATGTGTAAGAAGTTTTCTTTCCTATGGATTCTCCATCAACTTTTACATCTGCGATTTCATATCCTGAATTCGGAGTAATTGTAAATGTTGCGCTTTCGCCTTCTGTTATTTTACCATCTGTAAGGTCTTCTGTTGTGATAGTTCCACCTTTACCTGCTGTAGCTGTGATGGCAAATTTGTCTAATACAACATTCTTCGGGCTGATAATGAAGTAGTCGATTCCAGGACCTTTACCATCTAGTCCATCTCTCTTTTCTGGTGGTGTGATAACAATCATGCCATCTCCAGGTTTTACTACTTCGATATCAAATGTTACAGTTCCAAAAACAACATTATCATTTTCTTTCTTTGGATCAACTATAACTTCTTGGTCTTTAATCTTTCCTTTTGCTTCTGTAATCTTGATACTATTTTTCGCATTTTCGGCAGAACCACTACGGTATCTCATAACCACCTGATAAGTACCAGCCTTGTCTGCATGATAGGCATATTTCAGAACATCATTTGCTGCCATATCTGTGACAAATTTTCCATTACTTGCATCGCTTTTAGCATCAATCTTCATTGGGTACTGAGCATCAGAGGTTGGATCATCCTTTAACTCTGTCGCAAATTCCGCTTCCAGCTTAGCACTTGTTTCTGCTCTCCATGGGAAGTTGAAACGATCATTCTCTGTATACTTTTCACGAACCTTAAGTGCAGCTTTTGCTTTATCTAATTCTGTGTATGCGCTTCTGATTGTTGCATCTGTTGCACTCTCATTTTCCACTACTTCCTGAGCTGTCTTCAGTGCTTTAGCAAATGCGTCCCATCCTTCTGAATAAAGATGTTCTTCCAACGCCGCTGAATTCGTAACCAATGTCTGAAGTTTATCTTTTGTAATTCCATCTGCATCTTTGATTGTGATTCTTGCAGAACCGTTAAATCCGATAATTGCATTCTTCGGTGTTTTTTCTGTCAGCTCAATTGAGAATACACGGTCACCAGTTATAGCGGTATTCTGTTTGGTCTTTGCTGCGACAACACTCTTTTCTGTTTCTCCGGCTTCAAATATAACATCCGGAGCATATTCTGTATTAAAGTCATTCTGAATAGCACTTCCCGGGTTTGGCTGGATCTTAGCTGTAAGCTTTCCATTTGATCCACCGACACGTTTTACTTTAACTGTCAGCTCTTCTTTTTCGTTCATCGTATATGCATCTTTTTCAAGCTCGATCATTCCTACGCCACCGTTGTTGATTACGTAAGCCGCTTCTACACCGATTGCAGCATCTGTCTTTGCTACAAGTCTTAATGTATGATCAGCATCTGTCAGATCTTCAGATTCGAAGATTTTTGCTCCTGTGGATCTGCTTTCTGCATGTGTATTAATTGTTTCTACTAGCTTATCATCAATATAAACATCCGCTTGACCATGACCTGGATCTGTTGTACCCATCAGATATACTTTTGTTCCGCTAAATTTGTAAGTAAACTCTGCACCTGCTTTATTGGACCATGTATTCTGTCCGTTGATGTACTGGCTTCCTGTCTGAGGATTCCATCCTGTGGGGCTAAATGTAAACTTACTTGTCTCATTAACACTTGTTGTATCCATTCCTTCCGGCGCTGCTCCTGCCAGCTGGAATCCTTCACTTGCTTTGTATACACCAACTTCACTCAACATCGGAACTTTTCCATTGGTTGTTCCTACTGTGATTTTCACCTGAGTTGCTGATACCGGAGCTGTTCTAACCAGTCTCTTTGCCCCAACAGTTACTCCACTTTTCAGTGTCTGCCACTGTGCATCGTCAGACGCTTTGTACTCAACTTTATAGCTGTTGATGTGCTGTCCTTTCTGAATTGCTTCTTCAATAGAAACCACATCGAACTTCTTAGCTTTGTCCCACTTAATCGTCAGGCTTCCTTCTTTTGTTCCATCCTCTGTTGTCCAGTATGTTTCATCTTTATCATCTACTACATTTCCTGGTTTGAATGCTATATCATTTCCACGAACATTAGATGCCTCAATTGTTGCATTCTTTGCCAGATTCTTTCTGAAAGTTTCTTCCACATTCTGTCCAAATTCTGTCACTCTGTCGAGAATTGGCTTATCCACTGTACCCTGATTATTCGGCGGTACATTCAGAAGCATGGTTGCATTATGTCCTACCGAATCAAAGTACATGTTAGCAAGCTGTGTAATTGTCTTCGGAGTGTTCTTTTTGGTTCCCCAGAACCATCCGGATGTAATACGTCCGTCACACTCCGGAACTGTCCATTTATTACCAGTTTCATATCCTTTGGAATAAGGTGTACTTCCATTGCTGTCAATAGTATTATTTTTATAATTGACATTTGACTTTGCCCAGGTATCCTCAAAAGCTACACCGTCTTCATTTCCAATCCAGCGAACGGTTGTATATGCCTGAGCTCCGAATAACATACAGTCTGCTGAATTACCTGCTACTTCTTTTCCTTCATAATTTTGGATTGTTTTAAACCACGTATTAAAGTCATACTCCTGTGCATTGGCACCGCTTCCTTTGGCTCCATCCATCCATACTTCAACAAAACGTCCTTTGTTTCCATACTTTTCATTTCCGAGGATTTCTTTTAACTGATTGTTATAATACTCATTATAATCCTTTACATCTTTGTCTGGTGTTGTTGGGTTTCCGTTCGCATCTTTATATCCGTAAGATGGCTCATGAATATCCCACGGAGACAGATAAAGTCCCATGTCCATACCATGTTTTGTACACGCAGTAGATATCTCCTCAAGAATATCTCCTTTATACCCTGCTGCCTCTGCATCATAGTCTGTATATTCACTCGGCCAGATACAGAAACCATCATGATGCTTCGCTGTTATAATAAGTTTCTTAAATCCTGCACTCTTTAATGTGCTCACCATGGTTTCTGCATCAAATTTCTGATTCAACCTAAAGATTTCACTCGGCTTCTTATCTCCGTAATGCTCTCCCCACTCAATTTCATTGAACGTATTCGGACCGAAGTGGCAGAATGCTGCCAGTTCATCTTTCTGATATTTGTACTGGTTCGCATCCGGTACAACTTTATCTGATTCTGGTTCTTTTGTACTCTTATCAGTACAGTCAGAATCTGTCACTCCGCTTTCAGCAGCTGATACAGTAACAACTGCCGGTCCAATTGAACTAAATACAGTTGTCACTCCAAGAACAAGGCCCATAAACATTGATACGGTCTTTTTCCTCATTTCGTTCCTCCTCGTTATCATTATGGGTAGGAATCAGTAACTCCTGATTCCCACCTGATCTAACTAATTCTTTCCTCTTTTAAAGTCGAGGTTATAAATTTCTTAATCCTCTTTTTTACGTTTTACTACACCCAGTCCTGCAGCTGCAGATGCTGCTAATGCAAACAACCAGGTTACTACATTTGTTGTATCTCCAGTCTTAACTGCATGTGATGTAGTACTTCCAGTACTTGTAGTACCCTTGTTGCCTGATCCGGTATTTGTAGATCCTGTATTGGATGATCCGTTATTGTTTGATCCGCCATTAGATGAACCATTGTTGGATGCTCCGCTGTTGCCATCATCCTTCTTATTGTCACCCTTATTGCTGTCGTCGCCCTTATTGTTGTCGTCTTTCTTGTCTTCTTTTACTTTCAGGGCTTCTTTTGCTTCTTTTACAGCTTTCACTGCTGCGTCGATCTCAGCCTGTGTTGCTTCTGGATTATCCAGTACTGCATTCGCTTTATCAATTGCTGACTGAAGTGCTGCAAGAGACTCTTCTGTATACTGCTCTGTATCTCCTACAACCTTTGTTGCATCTTCTACTGCAGCTTTCAGTTCATCTTTCTTAACAGGTGCTTCCGGCTTCGGTGTCTCTTTCTTAACAAGAGCCTTCTGTGCTTCCTGGACTGCTTTCTCTGCTGCGTCTACTTCTTCCTTAGTAGCATCTTCCTTATCATAAACCTTCTGTGCAGCTTCTACAGCTTCTTCAAGTTCTTTTACAGATTCCGGAGTATAAGCATCTTTCTCTGCAAGTTTTTCTTTTGCTGTATTAATTGTTGCAAGCAGGTTTTCTTTTGCTACTGTAAGTCCATCTTTTGCAAATGTTACAGCGATTGTGTGGTCTTCTGTTATATCTTTGAAAGTATACTCTTTTACAATATCTTTTACGGTCTCATCTACTGTAATACTTTCAATGTGGTATCCCTTGTCAGGAGTGATTGTGAACACTTTGGATGTTCCCTTATAAGCCTTTGTTTCGTAACTTGTTTCGTCTTTTGCTTTCTCTTTGATCTCGTCTTTCAGTTCAATCTTTCCGCCTTCACCTGCTGTTGCTGTGATTGTAAACTGTGTCTGGATGTCAGCAAGTTTTGCTGTAATTTCATCTTTCATCTTATCTACAGCTTCCTGAGTAGATGTTGCTGTTAGCAGATTTCCTGCATCTACAAGTTTCTGAAGTTCTACAAGAGCTGCTTCAGAATATTTATCTTTATCTTCTGCTGTAAGAACTTTTTCTGCCTCAGTAATAGCTGCTGTAAGAGCTGTAAGATCTGCTTCCTTCAGTGTTGTAAATGTCGCTGCTTCTGATTTTTCAGACTCATTTCCTGCAGCATCCACTGCTGTTACTGTTACGTTGTACTCTTTATTTGCTGTAAGGCCTGTCAGATCATACTCTGTTTCTGTGATAAGTGCCGCATTTACTTTCTCATTGTTCAGGTATACATTGTATCCGGCTACTTCTACGTTATCTATAGATGCTGTCCAAGTGAGCTTTGCTCCTGTATGAGCAATCTCGGATGCTTTCACATCTGCCGGAACTGTTGGAGCTTCTTTATCTGCAGCTGCTTTATCTACGTAAGTAATAATCGGTGTAATATGAGCAGATGGTTTTTTTGGATCTCCGTTACTTTTTGCTACTACACGGATCATGTCGCCTTGAGTTACTTCGATTTCTTCTGCCTTTTCCCAGTTTCCTTCTCTCTTCTTACTGGTTGTAAGTGTCAAGTTCTTCTTCTCTGTTCCATTTACATAGAGGCTTAAGGTAACTGTTCCATTTGTATTTCCATCCTGACGAAGATATGGCTCTCCATCTCTAACTTTGAATGATACTGTTCCGCTCTTCGGTACTCTGTATGCCATTGCTGTTGAGATATTTGTGCTTGGCGGTGCAGAAAGAAGACCGTGTTTGTCTGGACTGCTTGCTGTAGTTACATGCTGATCATCATCAATACCAGGTCCATAATATGTATGAGTAGCCCAGTTTGGCCAGCCATCTTTATCAACAGATGTCATATTCGCCCAGTCACCGGATCCGTCCTTCATCTGTCCGAACCAAACATTTCCCTGCTGTCCGTTTATAAAATCCTTCGTCCAGTTGTATTCATTTTTCTGCTTGATCGCATACTCTTTTGTAGTTCCATCTTCCGCTGTGATACGAAGTGTCATTCCGTCTGCTACTGCATCCTTATCTGCCAGTTCTTTTCCAGCATTTACTACAGAAACAGTTGCTGTATCAGCTACCGTAAGACTCGCCTTCAGTTCCTTTACTGTTGTTGGATTTTTCTCTGTGTAAGGAACTTCCAACTCTGTTCCTCTCACTTCATAGTAAGAAGCTTTCAGTTCTTTATCAGAACTTGCAACGACTGTATAAGTTACATTTTCTTTTCCTTCATATGAAAGAACAACTTTTGCTCCTCCCTTTACAACATCTGTTCCTTCAAGTACGTTCTCACCGTCTTTAACAGTAACTTTGACGCCTGTATCTACGATGATATTTTTAAGAAATGCATCTACTGTCGTATTCTTCGGAAGCTCGCTTACGTTTGTTCCATCAACTTTATATACGTTAGATCTCAGGATAAGCGTCTCTGCTACTGCATCACTTTCTGCTGCTCCGATCTCCGGTACTGCTGTGATCGCATGTCCGAAGAAGTCGTGATCGATCGTATAACCATTTCTGTCAACCACTACTTTACCTTTATTGATTGCAGGAGAGTTTTCTGCAAGTTTGTATCCGTCAAATGCTGTTGTTTCAGTTGGATTTTCGTGTTTTCTTGCTGCTTTGTCTGCTGCTACAGAATCCGGACCGGAACCTGCATCCACAAGTACCTGTGTTCCTGCGTCTACTTTTATAGCAGCTGCATCGCTCGGCAAGTTCGTTATATTGTAATATAAATTATTGCTGTAAGTCTTATTCCCTCTATTTTCAGGATTCCAATCTCTTACTGTAACTGGTGTTTTACCTGCAAAATAGAAAATATTATTTTCCATATCTACCGGACCATTGTTTCTATGAACCGTACTCCAGATAGTATCAAGACCTTCTTTGATATAGAACGTATTGTTGTAAACCTGACAGTTTCCTGTATTACCTGCCGGATCCAGAGGTCCCATATCTTCATTCTGACTGATATTATAACGGAATGTATTGTTAACAGACTCCGGTCCACAGAACATGATCGTACTTGCGGTATTTCCATGGCTGTAGTTGTACTGGTAGTTTGTTCCGTCACCATAGTCAGCATCCCAAGGCTGTCCGTCGCCGTTACCACTTGCGGCATTCAATGTTTTAAAACATTCATTATACTGGAAAATCGCATTTTTACATTTCCATGGCCAGATACCGGCTGCCACTCGTCCTGCACCAACGCCCTGTGTACCGTTTGGATTACCATTTGCATCAAGACTTGGCTGATTCTTTGAGTAGTCTTTTGTATTAATCTGTTCAGCTGCATTCTCGGATACATTGTACTGAATCAATGGTCTGTCAAGATACATGGTTGTGATTGCATCTCCACCCACATGGTTCAGGTAGTTGTTCTCGATGACTACATTGGAGGAACCATATTTTGCCATTGTTGCATCCGGAAGTTCACCTGTTTGGAACTGTCCCCACTGATAGGTATATCCAACTGCAATTCCCCAACGGTTTACCTTATTCAGAGAACAGTTTCTAATCTGGACATCATTATATCTTGCAATTCCTGTTTCGCCTTCATTCGTTGGTTTTGCAACGATGAAGTAGATACCACCGTTTGTCATATGCTTGTTATATACGTTACCTGTTACATCATGGATATAAAGATCATTCAATACGATATGATCTACAGTTCCATTATCCTTTGCAACTCCGGCAACACCGGTTCTGTCCATTGCGTATGCATCATTATATGCTTTATCTGTTTCAGTATCGGTTGCACTCTTTCTGTCGTTGGTCAGTTCCAGACCTTCGATTTCAAGGTATTCAGTATCTTCAATTAAAATACTGGAGGATACAGTACCTTTCCATTTATGGTTCTGGTTATCCAGCGGATTACCATAATTCAGCTCCCACTGTCCATGACCATTTGTATTGATCTTTGGTTTCTCTCCTTCTCCATAAGTAGATATCTTCACCGGTGCTTCTGCAGTACCGCTGTCCTCTTTTGTGAACTTAAGAGCCTGATCCTCAAATACAGATCCCTTTTTCAGAAGAACTGTGTCTCCCGGCTCAAGGTTAAGGTCATTCACCTTATCAAGTGTTTTGAATGCCTTGCTTTCAGAAGTTCCATCATTACTGTCTTTTCCACCTATTGAATCAACGTAATAGGTTGTTCCTGTCGCAGCAGACTCCTTTGCATTAACCGGAACTGTCGGCACCATTGATGCAACTGTTGTTCCAGCAAGCGCAAGGGCCAGCGTACGACTCATCCATTTTTTCTTCATAGCTTTTCTCCCTCCATTATTGTATATTCTTCAAGGTTAATCGGTTTACATTCTCCATGTTACCTACTACCTGAGAACCTGTTTCACGCTGCGTGATCATATCATCATACTTCTGCTCACGCAGTTCTCTTTCGACCGCGATCCTTGCCATCTCAAGGTCTGCATTTTCATCGCTGTCTCCAAAGATCCACTCTCGGCTTTGATAGTGTTCCTGTATTTCATCCTCTGTCAGTTTCATACCTTCACGATTGGTATCGTTACAGTACTTTTCTTTTAACGTGCTGATTTCATAATCTAGATAAAGCTGAAACGTATATTCTTTAAGCCCGTAGATTACTTCGCCTTTTTCTACTTTCTCACTTCGCTCTGCATTTTCATCTTTCCAGCGTTTTTCCAGTGCTTCATAACTACTGTCTGTGATATCTCCCTGTTCTTTTGCAAGATCGTAAACAGCATGAATGTGTTTCAACTCTTCTACTGTATTATCCGCCAGAATTTCATACCCGTGTTTTCCATCATACTGTTTTTTCCAGAAGTCATCTTCATATATAGCGCCATACTCCTGCTGAATCTGTATCTTTGTATCATATTCAACTGCCTTCATACAGTTCAGATACTCTTCTTTACTAATTACGTGTTCCGCAACAGTGAGATCGAATTGATTTGCCTTTTTATATTGAATGATTCCGGCAACAGTTCCTGTAGCAGCAATCGCCAATAGAATGATTCCAAGCTTTAGGAATTGCTTCTTTCGATTCTTCATAAATCCTGCGCCCTTCCTATTTGAATTTTTGTTTTATCTTCACATAGATTCTTTTTATCCACATTAACTTTATTATAGCAATCTGGTTTTCTTTCGGCTCGTTTTTTTTAGTTGATTTTCATGCCATTTTTGTCTAATTCGGAACTAAACAGAAATTTCTTTTTTATTTATTTCCATTAAAAAAGACCATGAAAAAATGATTTTTTCATAGCCTTTTTAGCATCAAATTTTTAGTTTTCCAAATCAACAATCTGATTCTTCTCTAATGTATAATTACCGCCATCCATATTTTTACGAACGAACGGAACGCCTTTTCTTACATAGAAAGTATTATCTTTGATCAGTGCATCCGGGTTCTCTGCCGGACTGATCGTTCCTCCAAGGTCATCAAAGCTGACATTGTTACGGAACGTATTATGAATTGCTTCCTGCAAACAGAACATCACACATCCGCCTTCGTTCTGTCTGCTGTAATTATACTCATAAACGGTTCCGTCACCGGAATCTGCATCATATGCCATACCGTCCTGATTCAGTCTTGTGTCAGTGCCTTCATTATATCGGAACAACGCATCCTTACACTTCCAAGGCCAGATAGCTGCTGCCACCTTTCCCAGTCGATCTGCCGGCTCGCTATAGATCCGATCATTGATCTCACAGGCGATGGAATCTGTCATATTGTGCTCTATGAGTGGACGAAGTGCATACATCGATGTAATGCCGTCACCACCTGCTGCCTTTACATAATTATCGCGGATCAGCATATTTTCGTGACCATATTTCAGGAAGATTTCTTCATCAAGCTCTGCTCCCTGGAACTTCTCATGTGCATAAGTATAACCAACAGCGATTCCCCAACGGCTCACCTGATACACAAAGCATCCTTCAACTGTGACATCTTTATAACGTGCCACTCCGGTCAGTTCTTCGTTCTCCGGGCGAAGCGCTGTCATGTAAATGCCACCGTTATTCATATGCTTGTCATATACATTACCATTCACATCATGGATCAGCAGATTACGCAATGTGATACCGTGTCGTACACCTTTGTCTTTTGCTACAACAGCAACACCTGTACGGTTCATCTTGTCTCCAAGGGAATAGTACTCGCCGATAATTTTGTCTGCTTCGTTTGTGATCTCCAGATCTTCTACGATGATATATTCTGCATCATACAGCAGAACTGCGGAAGATACATACCCGCGATATACATGAGTTGGTGAATCTAATGGGGCTCCATAATTCTGATACCAGATTCCCTGCCCGCAAGCCTCAATACGCGGTGCATCGCCTTCTCCATAAGCTCCGATCACGATCGGTGCATCTTCTCTTCCGCTATCTGTTACCTGAAGATACTGTCCGCAAAAGATGCTCCCACGCTCAAGTAATACATGATCTCCCGGCTGCAGACTTCTATGATTGATTGCAAAAAGACTTGCGAATGCACTTTCGCTTGTCAGTCCATCGTTCGAATCATTTCCTGTCTTCGAACTCACGTAATACGTCTTCGATAAGCTTGTCATATGCATCCTCCCGTAATCTTTTTTCAATAATCTGTTCTACCTCTTCATAAGTAAAGAGATCTCCGAAATATCGACCGAATAAATCCATATTTTTTTCGTAAAATTCTTTCTTCTCCTGCTCTGTGACATCCGGACACAGACCTGTGCTTCGAACCGCCTCACTTGGCTGGACAAAATCCAGTTTCAGTCTTGTCAGCTCATACTGCAAATACGCCGGTGCTGAAAAATAACGTGGTCCATAGAACAGCTTCTCCTCCTGCTCCATCATCTTCAGCTTTTCATTATGATTCTGTCTTCTTGCTTCAAGTCCCTCCATAGAAGGATCCTCAAGCAATCCCATTTTATGTGCTAAAAGGAAGGCACCTTGCGCCTTCCTTAAACATTCCTGTTTTATACAATACTTTTGCTGCATTATTTTACCGCTCCTGTAATTCCGTTTGCAAAGCTCTTCTGTAAGCACAGGAAGATGATTGCAGTCGGAAGTGTACAAATCAATACACCAAGCATCAGCATACCATAGTCAACACTATAACCACTCTTCAGGTTCGCTACAAGCATCGGCATAGTGATTGCTTTGCTGTCCTGTAAAATGATCGTTGGCCATAAGTAGTTATTCCATGCACTCATGAATGTTACAGTCATAGCTGCTCCATAAGTAGATTTCATAACCGGGATAAACATCTTAAAGAAGATCTGAAATTCGTTTAATCCCTCAAGTCTTGCTGCTTCGATAATATCATGCGGGAAAGAACGGGCTGCCTGTCTGAACAGCATGATCATAAACGGAGTGGAAATTGTCGGAAGCGCAAGCGCGATCCATGTATTAACCAGTCCCCATGAAGTAAACATCTTAAACAGCGGAATCATAATGGCTACGAAAGGAAGCATCATTGCAAGAAGAAGAATACTCATTAAAGTATCTTTTCCTTTGTCATGATAAATCTCGAATCCATATCCGGCGATTGAACACACAAGCAGTGCTACAACTGTAATGATGATTGCATTTCGGAATGAGTTATACATTGCAAGCCCAAGATTCTGCATGCCTACCAGTGTCTTAAAGTTCTCTATCAAGTGAGTACCCGGATAGAGTTTACCTCTTACGACATCGATACTTGAGTTTGTTGCTCCGCAAAGCATGTAATACAGTGGAAATGCAGACAGAAAGCTTGCAATAATCAACACTGCATAAGAAACTATTGATTTCAATTTAGTCACGTTTGTCACCTACTTTCATCTGAATTGCAGACAGAATTGCTACCATTATAAGAATACATACAGACAATGCTGCTGCATAATTAAATTTCGGTGTCTCTACAAAGGAAATATTGTAGATGTAGTGTGCCAATGTCATAGTTGACTTACCAGGTCCACCTGCTGTCAGGTTCATAGACTCATCAAACAACTGAAGTGTTCCTGAAGTTGACATAATTGCTGTCATAAGGATTGTTGGCTTCAGAAGCGGAATTGTAATCTTTATAAACTGTTTAAATGGTGTTGCTCCATCGATATAACTTGCTTCATATACGGAATAATCAATATTCTGTAATCCTGCAAGGTAGAATACCATATTGTATCCTGTCCATCTCCAGATCAAAGCTATAACAATTACCCAACGAGCCGGCCATGTACTCTGGAACCAGTCGACAGAGGATAATCCAATTCCTGTAAGAACTCTGTTCACAACTCCGTCCGGAGCAAACAAGGACTTGAAGATCATAGAGTAAGATACAAGTGATGTTGCACACGGAAGGAAGATCAATGTACGGAAAAGACCTTTACATCTGATCTTTGGACTATTCAAAAGCTGTGCCAGGATCAAGGCAAGAACAAGCATGATCGGCACCTGGATCAAAAAGTAAAAGAACGTATTGAACAAGCACTGTTGAAATGTTTTATCCTGGAAAACTCTGGTATAATTCGATAACCCGGTAAACACTCCCCCTGTTTTTCTAAAAGAAAGCAGGATTGCCTGTGCCATTGGATAAAAACAAAATACAAAAATTAAAATAGCTGCTGGAAGCAAAAACGCCCATCCGGTAAGATTATACTTTTTTTCTAATGTCAATTTTGTTTTCTTTTTTCCCATTTTTTTCTCCTAAAACAGAACCGGGAACGCAATACTGCACTCCCGGTACGTTCTGTTTCTAATCTTTGATGATTACTCACCAACATTAAATTCTACTGTATCCTGAGCGTTCTTGATCTCGCTGTCAATGTCAGCGCCATTCTGAACAACATTTGTGATTGCATCTGTTAATGCACTTCTAACATCTGAGTAGTATGCACCATAGTCGATTCCAGGAACCTTACCAGCGAAGTCTACGATGTCTTTGTATACAGCCTGTCCAGCGTAGAAATCAGATGCCTCATTGTAAACTTCAGACTCAGCAGCCGGCAAGTAACTTGCGATTGCTCCAGCGTTTGGAAGAAGATCATCATATAACTCTACGCTTCCACCGAATGTTGTCTTAAGGAAGTCATATGCAAGGTCTGTGTTCTTGCAGTTAGAAGATACTGCCCAGCTTGCTCCACCACAGTTTGCATAGTTTGTAGCACCCTCAACATCATCAAGTTTAGGCATGTTTACGATAGACCATTTTCCAGCCTGATCGTCAGCTGCCTGAATTGAAGACATGATCCAGCATCCCTGGATAACACCAGCTGCTGTTCCCTTGTTCATAGAAGCGATGTACTGATCCCAGTCAGTGTAATCAACCATGATTCCTTCGTCGATGAGCTGTTTGTATGTCTCGATTGCTTTCTTAAGAGCTTTGTTATTAACTAAGTCAACTTTTCCGTCTACCATCGGAGAAGCACCTGCAGACTGAAGCATCTCGATGATGATCTCAGATCCGCCTGAGCTTGTAAGCATTGGAACATTGTTTGTCTCAACTACTTTTTTAGCTTTTTCGATGAAGTCTGACCATGTTGTGTCTTTGAAGTCATCTACTGTAAGACCAGCTGCCTCAACCATGTCTTTACGGATTGCCATGATTGTAGCACCGTTATCAAATGGTACACCATAGTTCTTTCCATCTACTGTAGAGTCAGCTAACTTTCCTGCTGAGAAATTTGAAAAATCAATTCCTGAATCTGTCAGTTCTGTAAAGATTCCTGAATAGTTTGCAACGTTTTTGTGGAAAGAGTAATCCTGCATCAGGAAGATGTCCGGCAATGTGCTGTAATCATCAGCTTCAGCTGCTGTGATCAGAGCTGTCTCAATATCTGAATATACTTTTTCCTGAATATCCAGTTTGAAATCCGGGTGATCTTTCTGGTAGATTGCCTCTGCCTGTTTCATTGCATAAACGTTGAAGTTAGGATCCCAGCACCATACGCTCAGTGTGTTTTCCTGTGATGCATCATTCTTTGCATCAGTGTTGTTGTCAGCTTTGCTTCCGCATCCTGCAAGTACAGATACTGACATTGCTGCTACTAAAAGTGCGCTCAATACTTTCTTTTTCATAGTTTTTGTCCTCCTTATACATTTAAAAGTACTGCTTTATAAAATATGAAATGCATTCCTTGCGTTTCATAAGTTATCTTTATTCAACATCATCTACCCAACGCATCTCGCCTGGCTCTAAATCCAGTTCATATACACAGTTGCCATTGATATATACATCTGTGTGTCGCGCTTCTGATGAGTTATTAATAACTGCGATCTTCTTACTCTTCGGGAATACAGTTACTTCTGTATCAACATTTGTTACATAGTAATGCTTCATCTCTTTTTCCATGCCTGCTGCATAGTAAATAGCACGAAGAAGAATTCTACAGTTCTGTGGAGAATATGGAAGACCTGCAAAGTATACGCTATGTCCTTTTCCATATTCATTAACAACCATCTGGCTGTACTCTCCATCCATTGCAAGGATCTGGTAATTCTTGCCCTGTGCATAGACACGGCTTGTTCCCTCACCAAAATCTATTTTACCTTCAATATCCTCTAAAATAAAGTGGTTTGCATCTAATTCATTATACTTATCTGTATTAAGTGAGAAACACATCTCACGATCTACGCCAAGTACATCTGACAGCTGGAAGAATCTTCCCTGATGCTGATATGCTGTCGGTTCACCAACTCCGATGAATCCGCCTCCCTCGTCAACAAAGCGACGAATATTTGTTACAACTTCTTCATCGATCCAGTTTTCAGCTCCACTAAATGCTGTATATGCATCACCTACATTGATGATTACTCCAATGTCTTCCGGAATACCTTTCTTCACGTCATCAAAGGAGATGAATTCAACTTCGAATGGCATACCACTTAAGCACTCAAGCACTCCTTCTGCTGAATAAGTCTCTCTGTGCCAGATTGCGTGATGTACCTGATTGGACATCCACTTTCTCAGTCCTCCCCAACAGTTGAGGATTGCAACCTTAAATGGTGCTACATAGGAAGGTGTTCCCTGCATATTCTCATGAATCTGACGGAACTCTGTAACAACTTTCTGGATCTCATCAATGAATCCCGGCCAGTTACTGGCAAGTTTTAAGTATCCGCCGTATCCGATTCTGTCTAATGGTGAACGAAGAAGAGCACGTCTTGCTTTTCTCCAGTTGTCTCTTGCTTCTCCGATCGGATCTCCGCCTTCGCAGAATACATCTGGGAAGAAGTATGGTAAGAGACGTCCCTCTGTATAATCAACGCCTTTGATATCAGAAATCATACGAAGTGTCACACCACTTCCAACAGAACCTACAACTGCATCAAGTCCGATGCCTGCAAAGTATTTACCATAAGGCTCTGTTCCGATCCAGTGATCTCCAAGGAACATCATAGCTTCTTTTCCATAAGAATGAACAATATCAACCAGCTCTTTCGCAAGTGCACAAACTTCAATCTGCTGGAATTCAATAAAGTCACGGAATTCTTTGCTCGGTACGCGGAACATACTGTTGTGATATCCCTGATCCACGATAAATTCCGGACGGAATTTATATCCTGCCCATTTTTCAAATTTTTCTAAGATATATGGACTTACACTTGCACTGTATCCAAACCACTCAACGTACTTTTCTCTCTTCTGATCATCAAAAGTTAATGTGAACTGATGAAAAAATGTTGTAAATCGAACAACATCTATATTCGGATTCTCTTCACACCATCTTTTCAGCTTTTCCTTTACATACTTCTGTGTCTTCGGCTGTCTCACATCATATGTTAACTGATGTGGTGTATCCTGCCAATCATTTGTAATGAAGTTATACATATGTACCGGATCCCAGATAAGGAATGCCAGAAAGCTTACTGTATATTCATGATATGCCTTTGTCTGGATCTCAACTTCTCCTGTTGCTTCATCAAATTCCCATTTATCTGTAGGAACAATCTCTCCAGTTGTTCGATCGATTACTTCCCACCAACGTTTTGGATCATCTAACGTATTTACTTTCAGCTGCTCTGTGTGAAATCCTTCCATTAAGCGAATACGAAGTGTTTCGCCTCTTGCTGTCACACGGTTACTGATTAAATATTCCTGCTGAATTTCTTCCGGATTGGCACTTGCCCACTCATTATCTTTTCTTGTTGTATAATAAGTAGCGTATTTCTTAACCGGCTCTGACAGAAGTTCTTCTGGCATCTCTGTTCCGTCACAATCTCTCAACGCATCTGCTCCCAAGAGATTCTTTAATCGTAATGTCTCGTCAATAACATCTGCATCTGTCGGCAGCGTCAATCTTCCCGTCATCAATATGTTCCCCTCCAAATAACTTTTATTCTTACTTATCTCATGACTAAAGTATAACGTTTTCACCAATGGATATCAATTTCATTGTTGCTCGGTTTGTTATATTTTTTGCTTTTTTATTACTAAAATACTGTTTTTCTTATTATTTTTGTGTATAATATGTTTAATATATAGAATTATTATATTGTTTTTTCGTCTTTTTTACGAATTCACTTTAAAATTATTGCTTTTTCATATATTTTATATAAAATTTAATCAATTGAGAAGGCCCATACAAACTATAACTTAACTGAAGAGGATATGCACTTATGAGTAATGAATTTATCAACCTTGGCTCCGCCACGAGTAGTCGCGATGATTTTAGTCTTCGCTATATTTCTATTTCTAAATACGAAGGTGACTGGAACTCTCTACCGCACACACATCAGTTCTCAGAACTCTTCTATGTTTTGCGCGGTGAGGGTGTCTTCTATATAGAAGATGAAAAAGTTTCTATGAAAACAGATGATTTAATGATCATTAATCCTTATGTAGAACACACTGAAAAAACACTTCCAAACAACCCAATGGAATACATTGTATTTGGTGTTGAAGGACTTGCGTTTTCTTTCGATGATCCTGAACAGGACGCTTCAAAAGGATATAGTTTCTATAGTTATGGTTCTGATAAAAATCAGTTTATTAATTTTGCACAATTAATGATGCATGAATTTCAAGAACAAAAACCCGGATTTGAAAAAGTCTGTCACGGATTACTTGAGGTTCTTCTGGTATACATTTCCAGAAAGCAAAACCTTTCTGTTATTTCTGAATCCTCTTTCCAGCTTTCTAAGGAATGTGCATTAGCTAAACGATATATTGATACAAACTATTCCCAAAATATTACATTGGATTTATTAGCTGAGATCACACATATCAATAAATTTTATCTGGCACATTCTTTTACAGAATGCATTGGTCAATCTCCGATCAACTATTTAGCAGATCGAAGGATCGAAGCATGCAAAGAACTTTTGACAACCTCTGATCTCTCTGTAACACAGATTGCTTCCAGTGCAGGTTTCTCTTCCCAATCTTATTTCTCACAGATCTTTAATAAGAAGGTTGGAATGTCACCAAGGCAATACCGTAAATTATATTCACATATAAAAAGGGAGTAATATACTTATACCAAGAAAGGGCTGGCACATGCCAGCCCTTTCTTTTGAAAGAATTCTTGAAAACTTCTTTCCTTTTACTTTTCAGGAAAATTTTTATCTTCTTTTACGTCTGCGTAAAATAACTGTAACGCTGGCACCTGCTGCCAGTATTGTCGCAGCTCCCCACAAGATCAGTGGAGTTGCATCTCCGGTCTTAACCGCACCTGACTTCTTATCAGAATTATTCTTCTTGGAATTATCTTTCTTAGAATTATCTTTCTTGGAATCATCTTTCTTAGAATCATCTTTCTTATCATTATCAGTTGCAGGTTTTTCAATCAATTCCGCATATGCCTTATTAATTGCTGCTGCCATTGCATCAACTTTATCCTGTTTGGATTCTTTCAGACCCTTTTCTACTGCTGCTACTGCATCATCTAAAGCTTTCAGACTTTCTTCTGTATACTTACTTCTGTCAATCTTCTTTGCTTTTTCCATTGCTGCGCTTACTGCTGTGTAGTCTGCTTCCTCTTCTACAGCTGGTTTCTCAACTAATGCTGCATAAGCCTTATTGATTGCTTCTGCCATTGCATCAACTTTATCCTGTTTGGATTCTTTCAGACCCTTTTCTACCGCTGCTACTGCATCATCCAAAGCTTTCAGACTTTCTTCTGTATACTTACTTCTGTCAATCTTATTTGCTTTTTCCATTGCTGCATTCACAGCTGTGTAATCAGCGTCTTTTTCTGGTTTCGGTTCTTCTGCCTTTTTCTTAACTGTTACTGTTACAGAAGCAGTCAACTCCTTCGGATTGGTAACATTATCTGCAAAGGAAAGCTTTCCTGTCAGAGTATAGTCTCCTGCTTTATTTCCATCGTAGTTGTCTGTATTCCATGTAACACTTGCTATTCCTTTTGTTCCGTCTGTGTAGCTTACTTCTACTTCTGTCGGAAGTCCAAGATCTGTTGCCGCTGTTCCGTATGCAACTTCTTTCTTATCCAGTTTTGCAACGGACTTAATCTCATACGGTTTCTTTGTAACTGTTACCTTGATAGAAGCTTTCACGCCATCTGGGTTTTTCATATTCTTACCCATTGTCAGTGTTCCTTCCAATGTGTAAGTTCCCGGTGTTGTCTGGTAATCACCTTCTGCCCATGTTACTTCTACTTCTTGATCCAAGTTTCCTGTCACTGTGACAGTTACTTTCTCTGGTAATTCAAGCTTCTTAAATGCAGTTCCTTCTTCTACTGAAATTCCTTCTGGGTTTGTTACACTAAGTACTTTTACACTCTTTTTCATTTCAAAAGAAAACTGCTTTGGAAGTGCTGACTGTCCTGCTACTGTCTTTGCAACAATCTTAACAACGTATGTGCCGTCTTCCAGATCCTTAAGTGTGAACTCTTTTTCTGTCGTATTACCTTTCAGCTGACCATTGACATAAATATCATAGCTTGCGAAAGAGGAGCCTTCTTTTAATGTCCATGTGAGTTTTACAGAATCATCACTAACCGGAGTCTTTGTAACAGACTCGATCTCACCTTTTGTTGATCCGTCACCCATTGTTGCCACATTGCTGATCTCAATTGCCTTCTCTGATGCAACATCTGTACTATTCAGAGCATATACTTTGAAGTTGTAAGTTATTCCAGGTTTCAGGCTTTCCAGTGTTACGGTTGTACCACTTACAATCTCGTTAATTCCATTCTCTTCATCAACTACTTTGTATTTTGCTGCTCCCGGAACCTTATCCCATTTCAGTACGACTTTCTTGCTTTCCACAAGAACTGCTGAACCTGTCTGGCCTTCTACTGTAGGAACTTTCGGTGCTCCAAGTGCTTCGATTGCTGCATCTAATGCTTCTTTCTTTGCAGCAACATTCTCCGGTGTTGCATCAGCATCATTCATTACCGCAACCGCAGCATCATATGCTTCCATAAATGCATTCCAGTTTGTCTCATCATATTCTGATTTAACAAGTGCTGCTCCTGCCTCAACAGATGTCTGAAGCTCTGCTTTATCAACTGCTACACCTTCGCCTGGTGAAAAGATCTTTAAGTAGTCCAGGTTAATCTGATATTTTCCGTCACGCTCAGCTGCCACACATTTGATTGTGTGCTCACGATTCTCAAGATTTTTCTCTGAGAAGATAAGTTGCTGATTATCTCCGTTACTTGATCCCTCTAATGAATATTTTCCAATCTCAGCACCATCAATATAAACATCAAAGCTTGCAAAGTTAGCATGCTTCTGAGAATAAACTTCTACACCAGTTCCATTAAATGTATATTCAAAATAACTTCCTACAGCGTCTGACGTATTTTTACTCTCTGTCTTTGTTCCACCGTGATGCTTCTCCCGTTCTCCTGCCCAGTTCGTCCATGTTCCATGCCATGTGATTGCGTTATTTGTTGTTCCATAGTCTCCTGACGCCGGCACGGTACCGTCTTCTACGATTGTCTCAACATCTGCCACATCCTGTTTGATTGCAACTGTCAGTTCAATTGTGCCAGACTTTGTAGCATCTGCAACGGATGTTGCTGTGATAGTAACTGTTCCGTTCTTACTTAAGAATGTTACCAATCCTTTATCATCTACTGTTGCAATGCTATCATCAGACGTACTCCATGTAACTGTCTTATCTGTTGCATTCTCCGGTTCTACAGTTGCTTTTAACTGTAATGTGCTGTTGGCTTTGGATACTGTAGTCATTCCGGATTTGGAGCTTACTGTCACACCTGTCAGTGCTACCAGTGTTGAATCCAGAATTTCAAATGCATCAAGTTCAATCTTTGTACCAGAACTTGCAGCCTGTTTCTCGTTGAGAACTTTCAGCTGAATTGTATGAATTCCTGCTGTAAGGTCGTCTTTGCTAAAGTATTCCTTCTGACGCTCTGTACTTGCACTATATGTATCAACTACGCCCTGAGACTTACCATCGATAAATACTTCAATCTTACCTCTGTCTTTATTGGTACAGCCGATCACCTTGATTCCTGTTCCCTTAAATGTAAGAGTAACAGTCTCTCCGCCCTTTGGACTATTCAGATATTGAATTGTATCCATATAGTTGACATTTTTATCCTGTGTCCAGTTGCCCCATTCACCTACATATGCGATTCTTTCATCAGCATTGTCAATCTTACCTGCGCCAATCGGCTCTGTTACAGTTACTACTGCACTCTTTTCAGATTCAATTCCATCCACAACTGCGGCCACCTGATATTTCATTGCTCCAAGTGTCTTGTCTGCTGTTGTATCTTTATAAGTTGTTGTTGTTAAACCTGTCTCAATGCAGATCACATCACCATCTTCTACCTGACGGTATACATTATATGTTACATTGCTTCCCTCTTCTGCTGTCACAGCGTTCCAGGAAAGGTTTACAATTTCAGCATCTGCACGAAGTGCTGTCAGTCCTGTCGGAGCTGCCACAGTAGCGGATGTCGGAATGTCTTTTAATGTATAACTCTTTCCTGCTTCTGTTGCGAAAGAGATACGGTTTTCCTTTACAGGTGTCACATCAACTACATTTCCGTCGCTGTCCATCACTGTTGCAAGAGATGCATTCGCTGTCTGCACAACTGCTTCTCCGCCATTCTTAGAAAGGATTGTAGCAGTTTTTACATTTCCATCTGCCCAGTCCATAGATACTTCAAAGTTACCCTGTGCAACCAATCCATCTACACTTCCGTTGGCCCAAGCATCCGGAACTGCCGGAAGAAGATTGATATATCCTGCATTGCTCTGCAGAAGCATCTCAGCTACACCTGATGTATATCCGAAGTTACCATCAATCTGGAAATATTTCGGCTCATGATAATCAAACAGGTTCGCATAGATTCCATTCTTGAACAGGTTCTCAATAAGCTGAAGAGCTTTATTTCCATCACCAAGTCTTGCCCAGCTGTTGATTCTCTGTGCCATTCCCCATCCGGTACTCACGTCCGTACGGTTCTGCATGGAAACCTTTGCTGCTGCAAACCATTCTGCATTGTCCTCTGTGATGAGATCTCCAGGATAAAGTCCGAGCAAGTGAGACATATGACGGTGACCATATCCATCACCCATTGAATTAACAGTTGTCTCTGTATACCACTCTTTGATCTGTCCGCTATCACCAATTTCGATTGGTCCTTTCAGATCTGCCTGGTTTGCTTTCCATGTGGCTACCAGATCAGCATCAGTTCCAAGTACCTCTGCAGCTTTGATCGTATCTTCATATAACTGCCAGATCAAAGACTGCTCATATGTATTTCCATTTGTAACCGGTCCATGCTCCGGTGAAAATGCCGGTGAAGATACCAACTTTCCGTCTGCTCCACGAACAAGCATCTGGTCATACAGTTTAGCTTCTTCTTTCATCATTGGATAGATATTATTTTCTAAGTAAGAAGTATCTCCAGTATATTCATAATAATCCCAGCAATTCTGTAAGATCCACGGTACTGCAGCCGGTGACCATCCCCAACTAAAGTCCCATCCAGGACATGTCCATCCAAACGGATTGTTCTGCGTATGTGCCATGAATCCATTTTCTTCACCTTCGTCACTGGAAACTCCTGCATAGATTGCCGCGGTCACACGCCCCGGTTCTCTCAAAGCATCGATATAATCGATCAGTGGTTCTGCACACTCTGCCATGTTGGTAGAATATGTCGGCCAGTAGTTCATCTGTAAGTTTACATTCATATGGTAGTCTGAATGCCATGGAGAATTGTTCGCTCCTACCCACAGTCCCTGAAGATTGGAAGGAAGTGTCTCTCTTACATAACCATTCTCATCTGTAGTTGTCTCTCTGGAAGACTCAATTGTCATAAATCTTCCATACTGGAATAACATAACTTCCAACTGACGTCTTTCAGCATCTGTTGCAGTTCCTGCTTTGTATGCAGAAAGAAGTTCGTCTGTTGGCTTTGTTGAGACTGTCTGTCCAAGATTCAGATCCACACGGTCAAAGATCTTCTGATAATCACTTACATGATTTGCTTTCAGTTCTTCGTATGTCTTCGCTGCCGCCTGATCTACATACCATTTCACACGACTTGTCAGTTCATCCGCAGATTCGCCTGTTCTATAGGACGGATATTCATCCTTATAATCTGTTCCTATAGACGTGATGATGGTAACCTCACTTGCTCCGGAAACACTTACTTTTCCATTCCCATCTTTCACAGTACCGGCATTGTCAGTAATAACCTGTGTCTGGGATGTGAATTTCATCTGATTGTCTTTAAGCTGTCCGTTGATGGAAATCAATCCATTTGATACTTTTGTATCCCAATCTCTCTTATAGCTGCTATCACCAATCCCATTAACAGCATCCCCTCTGTTATTATCCGGTTCTACACTTACATCCAGACTGATCTTCTCAGAACCGTCTGCTGTGATATGAGTAACAATAACATTGTCCGGATAGCTTGTGAAGTTCTCTCTTGAATAATGGGTACTTCCTTTATCATAATTAACACCGGCAATTGCTGTATTCAGATCCAGATCACGAGTGTAATTTTTCACATCGCTGTTGGATGATACATTCTTAAAATCGATATACATATTTCCAAAACTCAGATAATATCCATATCCATTTGTTCCGTTATCATCACTTGCACCTATCAAGTTTCTTTTTGCAAGATTAGTTGCAGAATTATCCTGGCCATTCGCAAAGTACTCATGGATTGAATTCATTGTCGCTCCATTATTTCCTTTATTCTCCAGATTACCTCCATTGTAATTCTTTCTACTCTCACTTGGTCCTCCTGACCAAAGTGATTTTTCATTGAGCTGGATACGTTCTCTGGTAATTCCACCAAATACCGTTCCACCGATTCCTCCATTACCTATAGGAAGGGACTTTTCCTGCCATCCTTGGTAATACTTGGTAATATCTGCCGGGCTCGTATACCATAGCTTCAGATCATTATTACCGGTCTGCTGCGTTACAGCCGCTGGTTCTGCATGGACCTGCGTTGCCATATACGGCATAGATGTCACAGCTACCGCTGCTGCACAAGCACTTGCAAGCACCCTCCATTTCATTTTCCTTCTCATAATTTCCCTTTCTGATACATATTTGATGTATCTTTTTTATTGTCTTAAGATTCATCTGTTTTTGGACAGACTCCACCTAGTGACTGATTATTCTCATTGTAAATTTTTTCTATTCATTGTGCTTGTTTAATTCATCCTTTATAGGTGCCTTTTTTGTCAAATTCGGAACTCCAGTATTCCTTTTCATTTATGCTATTTCTTTTTCATTGCCTTGTAACCAATCAGTACTGTCCACTGCTCGCTACAGTCGTCCCATATACCAGACAATTCTTCCCTTCACATCATCCATATCAACAACTCCAAACGCTCTGGAATCGTCGGACACTTCTCTATTATCTCCCAGTACGAAGATCTGGTCATCACCTACCGTCAATGGATAGCTTACTTGATTGTTTTCCTCAGTCAGTGTCTCACCAAGCGTTCCTTCCTGCTTTTCTTCTGCTCCGTTCACATACAGCTTGCCGTTCTGTATATTCACAGTATCCCCGGCCACAGCCACGATTCGCTTCACAAACTCTTCTCCATCCGGTCTTTTCAAGACAATCACATCTCCGGCTTTATAATCACTGACTCTTTGGTTATACACAACCTTCTCACCACTGTGCAATATCGGATACATAGAGTTTCCCTGCACTGTTGAAATTCCCATCAAAGCATAGAATAACACCATAATAAGTACGATCAGGACAACAAATTCTAATGTTATCACTGCACGGTATTTGCGCATCTGTTTCTTCTTTCTTCTTCCGATCGGAGTTGAAAACCTTATCTGTTCCAACGGATTCCCAAGTCCGATACTCTACTCATTAAAATACGGCAATTCCTTGCTGCATGTCAATGAGTTTCACTAAAAGAAACAGTAGCCGGAACATTGCTGCCCCGGCTGCCATTTCATCCTAGAATTTCTTCTAATTTAAGAATTTCTTCTAAACTTTTGTTTTTACTTCACGATCTTTTCATTCCCGCTTATTCCTGTATCACCGAATTGTCTTTTTTCGCATCTCCTGAATACAGGTCATCCAGCTGATCTTCCAGATCTTTCTGCTACTTTTTCAAGTCTCGATTTCTGACACCGAATACAACGATTACTGCCAGCAATATAAGCAATGCAAGAAGGTCCAACCAGCAAAAACCAAATTTGGTATGTTCAAATAAATATGCCATATGTCTCCCTCCTTATCTTAATCGACAGTTTCTATTGTTTCTCAGTGGAGAGAGGGAGCCCTCTCTTTGCAAGCTCGCAATCAAGCTCCTCTCTCACTTCATGTAATTTTTTCTGTCGTTTCTTCATTCTCTTTGTTGCGAATGCATATACAAGTAATGTAATGAGCATGATCAGGAAATGAAGGATACAACACTTGTGATTGTTGTTGTCATCCAGCTTCTGATCTGCCAACGGTACGTTGTCATCATCAGAATTGAACACTTCCTTAATCTCTGCAACTTTCTCTTCTACCTTCTCTACGATCGGTGTAACAACGTTGTCGATAAATGCATTGCCTGTCGGCTCTGTTGTACGAGCTGCCGGTCCAGCCGGTGTTGTTGTCGGTGTTGTAGGAGCCGCCGGTGTTGTCGGATCTGTTGGTGTCGGAGTCGGTGCAGGTGTTATATTTGCACTCTTTGTATAGTAGAATGTAATCTCGTTAGTTCCTGTTGTAATCGTCACATTCTTTGTCAATGCATCTGCTGTATAACCAGCAATTTCTATAGCTTTCTCTAATACCGCACCTCCAAATATTTCTTTCTCCTGTTACATTGTAACCATCGATTGCTATCGCGTCTTCTGTTACTTCTGCTCCAAATGTCTGGTTTTCTACTTTCTTGCTATCGTGAAGTTTCGTTGTTGTTCCCTCTTCATAATAGTTTACTGTGTAAGCAAGATCCGCTCTCTTTGTGTAGTAGAATGCGATCTCATTCTTTCCTGTTGTGATCTTTACATTTTTTGTTTCAGCATCTACTGTATATCCGTCAATTGCTTCTGCAGCCGGTAATAAGAGCTCTGCAGACAAATTCACTGCACATAGTACAAATTATTATAAAGCATCGAATCAGGCGAAAGAGATTCTAGATCAGATTGATGGAATCCTTGCGAAGTCCTATCAGATCTCCCCTGATTCCAGCTCTTATTTTTCTGAAATTGAAGCAATGCTTAGTGAATCGGATATGGATGTGAACTTAAACTTTTCTATAGAAATTAATTCAGCTACTCTTAATTACACTACTACTGTTGACGACTCACAGGCTCAGGAAGTGGATTTAACACTGAATGACCCATGGACGACTTCCTCCGGATTCTATACGATCACATCCTGGAAGGAAGTAGCAACCAATGCGTGGGATGCCGACAACTCTATGAAGCTGATTCAATAAGTAGGTGCATCCGATGTGTTTATCGTCGCCGGTCTTCCATGCTCCATGCGAATCAATGGAATTATCACTAGAAAAAATGGGGAAAATCTTCCCCCTGCCGATACGAGTAACATTGTATCTCCAATCTACCAGTTGGCCGGAAATCGTGATGTGAATGACTTCGAACAAAGCGGTGACGACGACTTTTCTTTTGCTATCCCGGGATTGTCACGTTTCCGTGTCAGTGCATATAAGCAAAGTGGTGCGCTGTCCGTTGTGATTCGAATCATTTCCTTCTCTCTGCCAAATCCGACTGAGATTGGAATCCCGCAACGGATCATTGACTTTTCTAATTTTTCTAAAGGTCTTGTCCTTGTAACGGGAACTGCCGGAAGCGGAAAGTCTACAACACTCGCTTGTATTATTGATGCGATCAATCATCATTATAGGAAGCATATCATCACGCTGGAGGATCCTCTGGAATTCCTTCACAGACATGACCTAAGTATCGTCAGCCAACGTGAGATCAACGTCGATACAGAGAGCTATGTGACTGCTCTGCGTGTTTCTCTTCGCCAGCGTCCCGACGTTATCCTACTTGGGGAGATGCGCGACTACGAGACTATGCAGGTCGCAATGACGGCGGCTGAGACCGGACATTTGATCTTCTCAACATTGCATACGATTGGTGCTGCCAGCACAATTGACCGTATCATTGACGTATTCCCGCCAAACCAGCAGCATCAGATCGCAGTGCAGCTATCTATGGTTCTGCAGGCCGTTATCTCACAGCAGCTTGTACCGACGATTGATGGGAAAATGATCCCTGTCTTCGAGATTATGACTGTGACACCTGCCATCCGAAATATGATCAGAGATAATCAGGACCACCGTCCAACGCAACATCATAAACTTAAGGAAAAAATAGAAAGGAATCTGTTCGCAGGTTCCTTTCATTTTGTTAAAATATAGGCAAGGGTGTATATGATTAAATCTTATAAAACAAGATTTCAAAAGTTTTCTGCATTATTATCTGATCCGGAAATTGCAAAATATGCGAGACAGAATGGAAACTATGCTTTTATTTCATGCTATTATTTTATCCTATTTATAACTCAAATACAATCACAAACCTGACGGCTCTGCAAATCACTCCTGTACATTTGTTTTCTGTTTTCTCTGCCTGATCACTTCCAACACCCAATTTTCCTGTTTTTTCCACAGATTTCATTCAATCTTTCAATTTCTGTGCTATAATACGATATTGCAAAAATATAGAATGCTTAAACAGGGGTGATTTACTTGAAGAAGAAAACGCTTGTGCCTCTAATCGTTTTTTTACTGGGCATGTGCCTTGTTAGTTTGATTGTATACAAAACAGACGCCTTTGAAAAAGAACAGAGACACACAACTGCACAATTAAACGCAGCGACCTATGGAGAACGCATAAAAAATGAGATTGTAAATGGAACTGAGATTACGGATACTCTGGAACAAATCTTGATCAGTGATGATGGAACGATCAAGCACTTTAACACGATCGCTAAAAATCTTATGTCTGATTCCATTGAAAGTGTGCAGCTCGCTCCACATGGTGTTGTGACAGATATTTATCCTGCTGAAGGAAACGAAGCGGGTAAGATTGATCTGCTTCATGATAAAGATCGTGGTGAAATCTCCTGTTATGCAAGAGACAATCATACAGTCATTACGCAGGGACCCTTTGAATTAAAACAAGGTGACTATGGAATTGCGGTTCGCAATCCAGTCTACTTAAATGATGAAAACGGACAAGAATATTTCTGGGGATTTACGATTGTTATTTTGCGTGTTCCTGAGATTTTTTCCGACTCGATCAGTGCACTTTCAAATTTTGGTTATGAATATAAGCTTTCAAAAACAGACACTCCCTGGAGTGACACATATAAAGTTGTTTGTCAGTCAGATGGAAATTTAACAAATCCTGTTTCTTATGATTTTACAATAGGTGAAGAGAACTGGAGATTTGAGGTTATGCCTGTGAGTGGATGGAGAAATGCTAAACTTATAGCTGTAATCATCGGACTTTATACTTCTATCGTATTTGTTCTGTCGGTTCTTATCTGGGTCTGGTTAACAGCAAAAGAACATAAAAACAAATTCCAGAAACTAGCACATATGGATTCACTTACCAATATTTATAATCGTTACGGATTTGATGAATTAGCAGAAGAAATGATCGCTAAAAATCCGAACGCTCCTTATGTAGTTGCACTCTTTGATATAGATAATTTTAAGTTTATTAATGATATCTATGGACATGTTTACGGTGACAGGGCTTTAAAGAATCTTGCTGACAGTATGAAGAGTTTTTTTCCATCGGATACATTGTTGGGACGAAACGGCGGTGACGAATTCTGTATTCTTCTCCCAAATTGCACATATGATGATGTGAAAGAACAGTTACAACAATTCACTATGCTTCCAAAGATATTCTCATGCAAGGGAAATGACTACCCGTTTTATATTTCTCTTGGATATGCTGAATATCCTATAGCTGCATCAAACCGTGCACAGCTCATGCGCTGTGCTGATGCTGCACTTTATGAAGTAAAACTGCATGGTAAAAATGGATGTATGGCTTACAGAGAAGGACTCCATTCAAGGAGCCGCAAACAACTTGGATTTGCACTCAAGGATATCTCTGAACATCTTCCTGGTGCGTTTATTATCTACAGAGCGGACAAGGAAAATGATGAACTCTTTTATGCAAACCATGAGTTTCTCCACATGACCGGATATAAAGATATAGATGAGCTGTTTAAGCTTACAAAGAAGAGCTTTCGAAACCTTATCCGGGAAGATGAGCA
>ERZ838839.340-NODE-340-length-60525-cov-3.732396_pt1 | contig 60525 bp, 66 predicted proteins | sample MGYA00519909_ERZ838839 | MGnify/ENA primary metagenome ERZ838839 (study PRJEB31850, sample SAMEA3708843) | human gut metagenome | biome: human gut; feature: human-associated habitat; material: faeces | place: China | collected 2014 ...
GATTCCAATGCTTCACAATTTTCCATTTTTCAATTTCGTAAACGCCATTGTCAAGATATAATTCACTGACAAGCTCGGGCGTCATAACGGTCGTGCCGCTCATGTTTTCAATACCGACCGAGCAGCTACCGCCAAAGTAGTTGCCGATTACCTGTGCGAGTCGTGCCGTACCGTATGCAGGATTGCTATCGGGGCTGCGGTAACCCTTCAGCTTGCAATACTGAGTAAAGGCGAGTACCGAATCGTACCCGCCGTTCCAGTGAACATATACGCCGATGTTAGTGCCGACGCCTTTGATGATTGCTCTGTTTCCCATGATTTTCTCCTTCCAAATTCACATTTTGTGTTAGTCTGTTGTGACGAAGTAATAGGTCAGTTCGTCACCCTTGAGGTTTTCCTGTGCATACTGAGCGGCACGCTCCCAGAGGGTGTTATACAGTCTGGCGAGCGGCTCATTGTGTTCGTAGTGCTGCCAGATCTTCCAGTTGAGCACCATGACCAGCTCGGTCAGGTACTTATAATCGGTTTTCCATTCCTGAAAAGCGCGGTTATATGTATCACAAACCGCGTCGATACCAAAATTGTCGGCGATGCTAAAGTCCTGCCAGAAGGTAGTGAACGGCTTGTAGCCGCACATCTCTTCTATGTTCCAACGAGGAAGTTTTAATGTGTTGTCCATTTGTTATGCCTCCTCAATGTAGGTTACCGAGGGAAGATTGATGTCCTCGTTTTCCTTGAAGAAATTTACGATGAGGTTAAGAAGTTCGAGCTCATCGTATCCTCCGTTTATATTCGGAAGATCGAACTGTGTTTCGTCGTATCTGGTGGTCCCATCATCATCACGATAGGAATAGCCTACATTGATGCAACGGTCGAATGTTTCACCTGCCAGATTCATAAGTTCTTCATACTGGTCGCGATCCATGTCGTACTGTAGCCAATCGAAGTCACTGCCGTCTGCGTCGGTTGGAGAAATTTCAAATCGAGATACAATCCAATTCGGATATTCTGGATTGAACGAGATACTGATGGTTGCACCAACTGCCTTGGCTCGGTCTTCTTCATCGAAGTAATCCTCACCAAGGTATTCCAACGGAACATCGAAGTACAGGATTCGTTCGCTGCTGTATTTATCATCGAAAACATCATCGAACACGATGCCGTTCCACTCGTAGGGGACTTCTTCAACCGGCTTCCCGGGTTTGTACTCAGAGTTCTCACTAATTCCGAGTACGACCGCCTCTGGTTCGATCATACGGAACCAACGCTCGGCGAAATCCTTATTCTTGGCAACAACAATTCTTGCCTGATAAACTCCGTTTTTCTCGAAACTTACGTCAAATTCTGTTTTCATAATGACTCCTTTCTCAGTAATCGTAGTCGAGATTTTCATCAATTTCGCTGTACTCTTCACCATCGAAGCCACGATCATTCATGATACGGTCGTAACAAGCAGGGCAAACCTTACGGTAAGGAATGCCATGGCAATCGTGTGTCATCAGCAGATTATATACTCGAGCTTCCTTGCCGCAGACCGGACATTCAACTTTCTCAAGTGTGTGACTTCTAATCAACATCGTCTGGCCGGAATTCTTGAGAAAGAAATTATCGTCTTCCCCTTCGTCGTGCAGACGGCACGCTTCCTGTATACATTCGTCATAAGTGCCGGATACGATTGATTTAGAATACTCACGGCCGAGACTAAGTTCAAACAAATCCTTCATAATTACACCCCTTCTGCAAACTCGTAGTTGTGAATGTCTTTCGGTGCCCAGTATTTGCGGAGCATCCACGAAATCCAAACCGGATTCTTTCGGTTGCGGATGTACCCTTTTTCGAGTAATACATCCTCGCCATCCCTATGCAGGATGATTTTCGTGCCGACCGGAGCGGTTTTGAGCGGATCGTGCTTTGCCATTCGCTTACGCTCGATTTCTTTGCGGCATCTCTCTCGCCACTCGATTGCGTATTCGTATTTTGTCGGTGTGAGCAGATCGAGGATTGCCTTCGGACATTGACACTGACAAGGGCCTACGGTTTCGTCCATGTCTTTATAGCCGAAGTTGTAGCAGTCCTTGCTATTGACTGAGGTAAGGCAAACACCGGCGAACACATACGATTCCTTGCCGGGAACCGTTCGCTTGCAGGCTCCGTACCATGTGGAGCCGACCAGCGAGGATTTAAGCACCTCACATTTGTCACCGGTTTCGATATTGTTCCAAGTGTAAAGCGCGTCACACTCGGCCTTGCGGTCAACCTGACCGTTATCTTTGTAATATTTTGCGGGTAATGTTGTCCATCCCATATGTATTCGCTCCTTTTTAAGCGTTCGTCCGAACATTTTGTTCGGCATTTTTGGTAAAAAAGAAGAGCTTGCAGGTTGTTGCAAGCTCTTACGGTATCGATATTTGATTATACGATGTAGTCCATATGTTTGGTGATTTTCTTTTCCTCTGGATGGAAACGATTCCATTCGTAAGCGAAATTCTCCGCATTGAGGAGAAGATCAGGTTCACCTTCGCAGATTTCGATTTTGCTGTCTGCGATGAACAATGCATTGCAGAGTGCTACTGCGTTTTCTCTGGTCAACCGAGTAAAGAATTCCTTTTGGACAAGACGGAATACTTCTATATGGCAATCCTCGAGACAGTTTTCGAGGGTTGCAGTTTCTCCGCGACCGAACATCTTGTCCAAGTCACTGGTCGGTTTGCCTACTTCGTCCGCCCATTTGCTATAGATTGCGATATGTTCATTGCTCAAATCCATTCGAGCGATTGCGGTCATCAATCCCATACCGTATTTGTCCGTAAATTTGCTGTGAAATTCATAGTGATCCATGTTCTTTCCTCCTTTGCTTGCTTACATTATACAGTTTTCAAGGTACGATAACAAGGACTTTCGCCCTTGTTAAATGACGGTTTTGTGGCTACTAACGTTGGGAATCTTCGGTGCAGCGCTGAATCATTTGCTCCATAAGCACGGTTGTGCTTTCACCGTCAATTTTCCACTGGCGGAGCGTGTTGCACATATCCTGTGCAAGATGTGCTCTCTCTCGGGTGTGACCACCCTCTGCAATGGCGAGTGCTTCGTCCCACTCACCATTAGGATCGTTATGAGCTGCCCAGCGGATTACGTCGGCCAACGTGATGTTGTCTGGCTTAGGAACGATTCGCATATTGTCGCGCCAGTTCTCATCGTTCACGTTGATGAGAAATTTGCAGCGATTTTCTCCTCGCTTGCGGGTGTAATGCAGGACGTTTTTGTCTGCCTCATCTACATAGAGGATACAGAGCGGGAATTCATCCCACTTCTTTTCTTCCGTGTACAGCGTATCGTGGATTACATCACGCTTCGTAATCAGCTCCTCGTCATACTCGAACTCATCGCCGTAATTGAAATATCCGAGTTCAGAGAAAACGCGATAGCCGCCCAGATCGGGAGCAACAACGATTGCATCAAAGTCACCGTTAAGACCGTTTGCAAACGCCAGAATGCTTTCTTTGGTGTAAGGAATAATCCGATTACCGAGGTGCTTAACGCGATTCTTGTTGCAATCATCCGGATCACCGGTAATATAAAAGCAATAGCTAATGAATCCGTCATAGACACCGTTTGTTTTGGTGTTACAACAGGTGATTTCAAGGTACACTGCACGGCCATCTACCAGATGGAATGCGGTGCGAATGCGGCAGTTGCCGATTGTTTCTTTGCTGCGCTCGGCACCAGACCAGCCGGCACCCTCGAATACTAATGTTTTCATACTGCTGATTCCTCCTTTTCGTTTTCGATGATGAATCCTTCCTGTGGTTCGATGAGGAACCGCTCATCATCATTGATGGTTGCTTTTGGGCCCCAAAGCAACCAAGCCATTCCGATTGCGTACTCCGGAGCACCTACCTCCTTCGCGGCTGCGAAGAATTCATTCTGGACTGCTTTGGATACCAGAATGCGGGTGCAGTCGTAGCGGAGTGCGGATACGTTCTTGTATCCCATTGCTTTCGCGAAGTTGTCGAACAGTTCGTTCATAGAGAACGTATGGCACTGTTCCTGTGTAAGCTCAAATCGTTTCATTATGTATTGCCTCCTTGCCTTATTTATGTTGGCTGCGGGCTTTATGGATGAACCCGCGAGAACCTCTACATTATTTACTATACAAATCGCCCTGATTTGGGACGTTGTAATTATTTCCAGTTAAGCGATTGTGGAATCGCTGTCGGTGAATTCAGCTTTCATTTGTTCCGAAATGTCGTAGATTACCCAGTCAAGCATCTTTTTTGTGACTGGAATTTTATCCAGCTTTTTACGCCGGAACACCGAGTGAACTGTCTCCGCTTTGATGAAAGTTGAATTAGATCCGCAGATATCACGAGGCCCTGCAAAGTAATATTTGTCGGATATGTTTGCAACCGCAGTGCGGTTATATCCGCAAATCTTGCAAATGTCGATGGTTCTGTAGTACACCTCGCCATCAACCAGAGTTGCAAGAACGGTTCCGTATTCGTCATGCTTGAATTGCTTCATCGGCGGATAGATTTTCTTTTGCAATGGCTTGCCGCAAAGTGTCGGAACGATTTCCTCGTCAATCCATCGCTCAAACTCGAAAAGCAGCTCAATTTTGCGGCGATTTATAAGCGAATGGACGTCATACTGTGATAAATACGTCACAGAATCAACCGAGCCATTCGACTTTGGAGCGCGGATTACTTTCTTGAATGGGCATAATTCCGCAACGCTTGCGGGATTTTTATAACCCAGCGCAGAGAGAATCGAAAGTGCTTTGAAATACGGCTTACCACCAATCTTTGTGGCTTCGATTGTTCCGAAGTTTGGGTGGTAAAACGTTTCGATCTTACTGCTCGTCAGAAGCGGATTATTTTTTGTCCCGGTTTCGGGTACTGGTTGGAGCGTGGTTTCAGTCCGCTGTGGAGCTACAGGCTGTCCATACTCCGGCGGGCTGCTCTCAAGTTCATTTTGGGCAAGCTCGATTGCGTGTCCCAGAACATCTAAGATGCGTTTGGTGTCGTTCATTATGTATTCTCCTTTCAGGCTGCGCGGCTGTGTTTGCCGCGGTAACTTGTCTCCGCTTGATAACGCTTCCAGAGCGTTTTGGTCGTATTCCATGCGTCCCCTACGGCGAACGTTCCGAATACAACCGTGCAGAGGAAATTATTTTCACCGGTTGCAACCGTTGCGATAGTTGCGACGATAGCGATTACGATAAAAAACAAGCTGCTAAAGTAGTGTTTCATGAGGTTCAGACTCCTTCATTTTCGATTTTGGGTATAAAAAATGCACCCTTTTCGGGTGCTGCGAGCATTTGATTTATTCCGTTTGTTATGATATACTGTTTCCGTCAGATCACACCGTGAACGCAAGGCGTTGACATAATGATTTTGTACATAGGCTTGCGATAAATCGTCAAGCCGAATACTTAAAGAAACGGAGTGATTGGTCTGAGCAAGTCTACGATTTGCTTTATGGCGCTGCTTACACAGTGTCTGACCGTGGCAGGATTTATCCTTGCGATTTTCTGCCGCTGATTTGCGACCGCCTGTTTGCGCAGGCGGTCTTTTTTTTATCCTTGCGTTCACGGTGTGATCTGACGGAATGGATTTATTCCGGAACATTCATGATTGGAATCCATGTGATAGCCTCATTCATGATAGAGTAGGCTACGCTTGCGACAGGGTCTTCGGTTTCCCTGTCGGTGAAATCGCTGCCGTTTGCAATCCATCTTGCGAGCGTTTCGATTTCGTTTACCCCGAAGGTGGTTTCGTTCACCCAGTTAAGCATTTTGCTGTACTGGTCATTGTCCATACAGGTGCAGTAATCATGAGCAATGCACATATTGCGGACACCATAGCTGTCCAGAAAGGTTTCGATTTTCATTTCGTTTTGCCTCCGTTTCTATTCCATTTCAGAGCGTTTCCAGATCGTTTTCAATCTGGTTTGCTTCTGTTTTGTTCACGTATACTTCGAGATAGATTCCCTCGAAACAGCCGCTTGCGCTGTAACTGATCGCGGCCGATTTGATTGCGGGACGGAGTTTATCCCATTCGTTGCGGGTGAGGTAGACGTTACGCCACTTGCGCGGTGTGGTTGCGGTTGTTTTCATTTCGATTTACTCCCTTCCAGCATGTAGCCTGCGCCGTTTTTCCGAGCATAATTGCGGTACATTTCCGCGAGCTGCTCGTACTCGATAGCGGTTTCTTCCGCTTCGAGATCATTGAACGCTCGAGCCTGCCAATGGTATTCGTTGGCATCGTCGAGCAATCCTTCCGCGTAACTGACCGCGAAGATTGCAGCTGCGGTCTGCTGTGATAGACCTCGTTTTACGAGATCGCTGTTGCGTGCCATTCCCATCATATATTCATCGACAGGGAAATAATGAACGTGTTTGAACTCTTTCATTTTGGTTTGCTCCTCTCTTGTATTAGAAATTGTTTCGGTTTGAATTGTGGATGAGGGCTTTAATGATGAACCCTCGAGAACCTTCCGGCAGGAATCATTTTCAAATTACTTGCTTTTCGGTTTCTTGTTCTCCGCCCTGCGGTGCAGATTGCAAGACCTGAAAGGCTCGGCCTTTTCTATTGTTGGGCACAGGCTTTTTCCCGTGCTCCGCAATCATAGGCATCCCCTCTTTCGTTTTTATTGCTGATCATCAGATGTGAGCGATTGCTCGACAGCCGATAATCTGACCGGATTCGTTGCGGACTGCGTCGTCCACAATGAAAACGTCGGAACGGTTGCGGCATGCCTGCGCAGTCAGCGCAGACACAAGGTAAATCGTTCCGTCCTGCGGATCAGGCAAACCAGTGACAGCGCCATACGAGCACTGATTCACCGGAATTCCGTTTACTTCGGAAACCCTTTCGCGGGTCTGAGCGGCTCTTGCGATCGTGCCGCTCGGCTCGATGGTTGCGAGGACGGAATTGTCCTCGCACAGGAAGGTGATTGCGTGCGGTGTGCAGTTGATGATTTTCATTTTGTTTTACTCCTTTTTTGTTTTCGTTTCCGGTCGGTTTTGTTTTCGTTTCCGGCCGGTTTCGGTTGCGTTTCTTATGCGTTCCAGACGGTTACGATCTGGACAATTTCATCATCCAGAATCGTTTCCGTGCCCATCGTATCGAAGGTGACCGCGACTTTCGCATTGCGCGGGGCAACGTAATCCTCTGCGTCCCAGAGGTTGCCGTCTTCGGTTTCGATGGTCGTGATTGCGTAGTCGCGGTCATCGGTCGGGTACGAAACCGAATAGATTTCGCCAGCGATTGTGCGGGTTTCCGATTTATTTTCAATCGGATTTGCTACCGGCGCGGCTGCGGTTGCGGTCGTGGTGAGTGCTGCGAGAATGAGAGATAATGCGGTTTTCATATGTAAATCTTCCTTTCTATTGCGGTTTTGAGCATGAAAAAAGCACCCTTTCGGGTGCTTGCGTTTATTGGGTTGTTATGATATGATTGCGGTAGAAAGCGAGGTGAAATTATGTACACAAAAGAAGATTTGGACAATGTGATAGATTTTATTGTGTACCAAAAATTGAATGCTTGTGAAAGCGAAAGTAGTCGTAATTATTTACAATTATTTCTTGATAATTGCAAAGTAGAAAACGATGACGCTTTCACCGAAAAAGTATTCAAATTAGCAATCAAATATCCCAATCTTGTCGACTTATCTAAAGATTTGCATTGTGATGTCATGCGGTTGCAGAAAATTATTTTTTATCAGCAAATCGACGACAAAACAATCACAGGAGTTGCAAAACTCAAACAAGCTGAGCGTATGCATAAAGGTCCTGCGGAACTTTTCTTGCGGAGCCAAGCGAATTTATTCTTAACCGGGAGAGATTTTTCTATCAAAAAATATCTCTTGACTTTCGAGAAACATATTAACATGGAACTTCCTAAGCCTGATTATCTCGAAAAGAACTCTGTTTACGATTTTGAATGGAAAGATTGCTAATAAAAACCGACCGAGTTATTCCCGGTCGGTTTTTTTCAGTGTTACGTCGCAGTAGCTTTCGATTGCGTCAGTTACTAACTCTGTTACACTTTTTTTGCCACGAATAGCGGCTTGCGTTTTGAGAAAATCTTTACTCCCTTTGGGTAGACTTAAAGTAATTTTGTCATATTTGCTGCGAGGAGTAGCTTTTGCTTTCTCGATTTCAGCAATACACAGAGCTGCGAGTGCATCGTAGTCCACTATCGTTTGTTCTGACATATAATTCCCTCCTTTGAGCAAGGAAAAGCCCCGGAACAATCATGCTCCGGGGCTTGTTTACTTTTCGGTTTTCTTGCGGACATCAATATCATACGCCTTCAAGAGGGCATTTGCCACAAGGTTTCCAACACTGGAAAAACCTCTGATATTCGCTTCTTCGTCAAGCATTTTCTTTGAACCTTTCGGCAGATTCAGTGAAATGCGGTCGTAGTTTTCTTTTTTATACGAAGATGTGCTCATGTTCTCACCGCCTAAATTGTAGTATAGGCGTATTATATCACGCTTGCGGATTATTTTCAAATTGTGCGGGCGGTGATTGATTAGGGCGCACTTTCCCTTGCTTGCGTGGCTACGTTTAGGCGTACTGGTAGTGCAGTACGCGTTTATTGCGGATGAATTTAGTATACTTTATGATTAAAAGTATACCTTGCCTGCGGGGCGTTTGATTGCGAAACCCGCCTTGCGGATTCCGTCAACCAGAATTGCTACGGTTGCAGGCGTTGCGGCGTTTTCGCCGCAAACCTTTACGGTTGCGTAATCGCGATTGAACGTCTTTGTTGCGGATTGCGTTGCGCGGTGGTTTTCCCCTGCGCAGAAGTCGCGCAGAGTATTGATTGCGTGCCGACGGTTGCGAACAGCACGCTTGCTTGCGGGGAACGTGATCGCTACGAACAATGCCGCGGCTACGTTCTCCGGTAGTTTGCGACCGGTTGCCGCGTGGATTGCGGCAAAATCGTTCTTGCGCGACCATGCCGGAATCTTCGCAGGTGTGCACTTTGCCACCATGCGGATTCCCACCGCATTCTTCACGCCGTACGCCTTTTCGTACTGAAAAGGCACAAAACCAGATCGCGGTGTGCTCATACGAAGTCGAGGCAGGTCACTTGCGTAAGTGCGGACTTTTGCCCCGCTTGCGTTGCGGGTTCCGCATTCCCAGTTTTCCATCATGTCTTGCACTTCCTTTGCGTTGTTTTTAGTCCATTGGTTGGTTATCCACCCGCACCGCGTGGAGGTTGGACTGTTGCGGGCATGGGCGGTTTGTGCCGCCCTTATGTTACTTTGCGTATACCTCGTATGCGTTGCCGGTCGTGCGAACACGCACGCCCATGAAGAACTGCTTGTACAGAGTGTCGGGGGACGTCTTGAACTGCTTGCCACCGCGCGGAGTGATAACCGCGTCGTGCAGGCGGAGCAGATCGCACTTGCACGGCTTTACGCGGATATCTTCCGGCAACAGAGCGGTGTAAATGTCAGTCAACATCTTCATGCCTTTAGTTGCGCTGATTACGTCGTTCATCTCAAAGTCCGGCGCGATAGTATCACGCATAACGCCGTCTTTCGTCTTGCTTACGAGCACGGCAGACTTGCCACCGCGCCCCTGAATGCGGACGTGTCCCTTGAGCAAGTGCTCAAAAAAGCCGTCGGTGAGGGCGGTAAAGGAAACAGATTCCGCAAGGCTTGCACCGTCGTGAGCGTCGGCGTATGCCTTGTTTGCGTGTTTCCATTGCAGTTCGGTGGGCGTTTCGGTGATGACCGCCTTGCCGGAGTCCTTGTCAATCTTGACGGCTACGCGGTTGTAAGTGTAGCCGAGGATGAACGCGGTGAGAACGTCGGAACGGTTGCCGGAAGCAACCAGAGCAGACAGAGCAGACTTGCGGTTCTGCTTGCTGATATCCTTGCACGATTCATCAATGCTTGCAAACGCCTTTGCGCTTACGGTTGCGGTTGCGGTGTCGCGGTTGTCGTTGTACGCCTTGACAGCGTTCTTAATGTTTTCCATAGTCATAATAAAACCTCCAGTATGTAAAGTCCTTGCGTGAATATGTACTTGCCTTGCGGCATTGGCACCGGGGGGTCAATTGAAGGGGACCCCCCGGGGGTAAACCTGTTATGTACTGCCTGCGCGGTTTTGGATAACCGCAAACCCCGCCGCCGCTTGCGCGGTTTTGGTGCGTGTTTTCACGGACACGCTAAACGTAGCTTGCTTGCGGGGGCTAAGCCCGTTCTTGCCTACTCTGCGCGGTGCACCTGTCACGATTGAACCGCATATGCAGAACGCAAGCACTTTCCCACCCGCAAGCGCAACGCGCTTGCGGAAAGTCGTGCAATTCCGTTATGCACGACCGGAAAGCGGTATTCTCACAACTGTTCTTTTCGACCTGTCAAGCATAACGCCCGCCCGCCCTCTATCGAGGGAAAAGCGGTGCACTCGACCCCGCCCGCCCTCTATCGAGGGCGAAACGGTACAGGTCGGAAAGTCGGTGTGTACTTGTCAAGGTGCGCGCCGGACGCCGTCCGGACTTCACGCTATAAGGGGCGCGCCCCGCGTCCTATACGGTGGACGCCGTCCCTGTCAAGCTGTAGCACCCGCCCGCATGGGGGACTGTCGCGCCCGCCGTATGGGGCGGGCTGTCGGGGTGCTGTCCCTCTTGACAGTACCCATTATAGCGCGGGGTGCTGTCCCTGTCAACACTTTTTTCAAAAAAACTTTTCAGCCGTTTTTTTCAAAGATAATGAAAACGCACGCGCGCGTAGGGGTTCGCAAAACAGGCGAAAACAGGCGAAAACAGAGGTTTTGAGCGCGGAAAAGTTTTTTGAAAAAATCAGAAAAAGCGCGCAAAAAAGATTTTTCCGCCGTGCTGCACGCCTATTTTTTTGAAATTTTCGCCCTCTGTCGTGCCCTCTGTCGTGCCGATCTGTCCCGCCCTGCATACACCGTTCCCGCCCCTCTGTCCCGCCGATCTGACAGCGGACAGGGTACGCCAATAGTATGTTAAGAAAATAACATATGAACGACTATTCATATATCCAACTTTAGGCGTAAAGATAGGTGTCTTGACACATAAAAAATCGGCCCGCTTCAAAAATCGACTTTTAGAGTATACTATAAAACAGCGTTCCGGCACTTTTCAGCGGTGTAAATGCCTCTTTTTTATCAAAGGGGGCGTATTTTACACTTTTCCCGTTCTTTTTCCATTTTCAGGCAGGGTAGTTGCCTCATCTCACTCTACCCCATATTTTCCCCCTCTTTCCCCGAACTTTCGCTCTCCTCCCCCTCCCTTTTCCCCTCTTTAATCCCCGTTTCCTCAATTTCGTGCGCTGTTCCCGAGTTTTCGCCATCTCTCTTTTTCCGAACACTCGAAAAAGGTGCATTCCTATAATCTGCTGTAACCGTCAGCTCGAGTATAGCCAGCCACAAGCTCTACGGAAGCTCTACTGCAGCTCCATCATGCATCTGTCACGCAGGTCTACAGCTGCCATGCAATCCTGTATCTAACTTATCATCTCCTTATCTCCCGCCAGAAGGGAATACTGCCTATAGCACTATGTAGCACTACACACTCCTGCTCTACTATGATTGTTCTCTGCTATATAAATTAGCCGCCGCGATCTCTAAAACCCACCCCTATAGTTTCCATACATTTCCATATATTGCCTACAATGCCCTGTATTCGCCTCAGAATGCCCTGTACTGGCTTTTTGTATTCTCGTGGTATAATTTCCCATCCGCATGTCAAAATCGATTACAGCTCAATTCTGCCGCCAGAACGAAAATGGTTCTTCAATGATTGACGTACCTCTCCATACCTGCTCTATCACAGAGGCGTATCCGCTCATTAAAACAGCCGGCCGAGGTCTAATGGTCGGCTTTATCTATTTCAGTATTGCTACCTAAGCATTGCTGCATAGGTCTAAGCCAACCAGAAGAGCATACTTCAGATTGCTATTTCCCCATTCAGCAACATGCACAAAAGAATTCTCAATCTTTATGCATCTTTTTCTTTAACTCCGCGTCCCAAAAACGCCTTTTTTGTATAGTAGTTAATAGAAGCAAAAAAATCCAATTACCCCGCGGAGGAGGTATTCAGATGGCAAAACGACCAGCTATCCACACGACATAGAAGAACCCAAAGTTCCGCAGCTACGATGGCCGCAGCGGATTCGATTTCATCCCTATCCCCGTAACTCCTGACCTCAAGTCTGTCTCTCCGGCTGGGAAGATCCTGTATTCTCTCATGCTCTACCGAATGCAGCTATCAAAAAGCCGGCCAGAATGGATTGACGAAGATGGCGAGCCATTCATCTATTACTCTCTCAAAGATGTTATGAACGTCATCTCTTGTGGAGAGAAGAAAGCGCTGCAGATATTTAAGGAACTTGAAGAAGCACATCTGATTCGCCGACACAGCCAATGTCAGTTCTCTACCCCGCGCATTTATATACCGACCAATCGTTCAGACGAAGCGTGACGCTCCTCTTGAGTAAGCCTCATTCTGAGTGAGCCTCATTCTGAGTGATTCCATTTCTCCATTTCTCTGGCTGGCATTTTCAAAATCTGCCCAGCTCAGCCTATGTATTTATGATTAAGTATTTTGATTATGTATTTATGATTAGTGTATTTATGATTAGGGTTTGATTTGGAAGGACGACGAGTTTGATTTGGAAGGACGATAAGTTTGATTTGGAAGGACGGCGGGTTTGATTTGGAAGGACGCGAGTTCGATTTGGAAGGACGGGAAGCAACATGGGTAAATCCCAGCCAGAAAAAACGCAGTTGGCCGAGCTGACCCTGCGTGACATAGCCAACACCGGGGCTGATTTACATGAGTTCGCCGCCGTTGTTCCCTTCACACTGGAGGGCAATGGACAGCGGGCTTATATTCCGACCTCGGTACTGCGGTACTACAACCCCAAGGTGAAACTTGAGCCAAAGGATATCCGTTACCTCGACCCGGACTTCTTCGAAGCACGCATTAGAGATATCGGAGCCAATCCAGCCGCGAAGCCTTATCAGCGAGATGCTTCATCAGCCACTCCGGCCTATGGCTCTTTCGTCTGGTTGCGCGTCCCGCTCGAAGGCGGGAGCTATTATGACGTTACATCGACCGAGGCGCAGAAGCTGATGATGCTCCTGACTACTACGGACAAGCACCTGATGATCGCGGCGGATGTGTATCCGCCGGACATCGTGAACTATTTGTCAAAGGTGTTCCAGCTGACCGCACCAGTTGTTCAAGGGATGCTTCGGACGTTCCGAGAGAAAGGATTCATCTGGCAGAATGACCGCGGCGAGTGGTTGTTCAACCAAGACCTGTTTCGCAGGGGTGAGATTACACGACGCGAGTCTACGAAAGCGGAGCAGAGCGGTTTCAGGTATGTGAGGATGTATTTCTCCTCTATCGCACAGATGTACAGGACTGAGTCCATGAGTCTGGGGCTGAAATATCTGCTTCCGATGCTTCCCTATCTGCATAAGGACTTCAACGTGTTTTGTCTGAACCCCTTTCAGAATGATCCGTTTCTGGTGGCTCCTCTTACCGCCGCTCGACTTTGTGCAGCTGGCGGCTATGAGCGAAGCGGTTACGGAGAGTTGACAAACCTCTATTACAACCAAGTCATCCGAACCAGCAAAGGAACGGAGACGATTATGACCCGGCTGAAAGAACCGTTCCACGGTTTGCCGGTCGGAAGCATTATGTTAAACCCCCGCGTATTTTACACCGGCAACAAAGCGATAGCTGCCGAGCTTGAACCTCTGTTTCTGGTGCGGAAACGCGGCAAGTATAGAAAACGACGCAAGAAAACAGAAAACTAATATTACAAGGAGTGCAAACAGTATGAACGCCAATACCAACTATGTAACCAAGGAATTCCTCTTTAACGACCAGCAGGTACGCACGGTTGTCCGTGACGGCGAGCCGTGGTTTGTAGGCAAAGATGTGGCTATCGTTCTTGGATACGGCAACACAAAAGACGCTCTTTTGAGTCACATCGATGAAGAAGATCGCGCTATTCTTCAAAGGTCGGAAAACGCGACCTTTGAAATTCCGAATCGCGGCTTAACTATTATCAACGAATCTGGTCTTTACAGTCTCATCGTTTCGAGCAAGCTGCCGACCGCCAAGGAATTTAAGCGTTGGGTGACCTCCGAGGTTCTGCCGACCATCCGCAAGCATGGCGCTTATATGGATATGGATGTCATCGAGAAGGCGCTGACCAATCCAGACTTTATCATTCAGATGGCTACCACGCTGAAGGAAGAAAAGCAGCGCCGAATGGAAGCTGAGGCTAAGATTGCCGCCGATGAGCATAAGGTTGATTTCTACAACGCGGTCGGCAGCACTTCCGCAACTCTCACCATCGAGCGTTTTGCAAAGCTCGTAACTGAGAAACTCGGCATCCAGACCGGCCGCAACCGCATGTTCCAGTGGCTCCGCAAGAATGGCTTCCTGCAGGCTAACAATATGCCGTATCAGCGCTACATCAACAACGGCTGGTTCAAGACCTACGAGGTCATCAAGGCCGGCCATGCCTTCACCGTTCCTTCCATTACTGGCAAGGGTCAGCAGAAGCTGTTCGAAAAGTTCGCGGCTGAGGCTTAAAGCAAGGAGAGCGAGGCGGCCGCTTTTGCCGCCAGAAAACCAATAAAAGGAGAAAACCAAATGAAGAAAAACCACTGCATCCACGATGACTGCGAGTATTGCTCGCGCTACAACTCCTGCAACCTGACAGCAGATGATGTCTGCGGGTACGCAGTTGTATAGGTAGATCTTGAGCCAAGTGAATATTGGCTCGAAATGAGTTACTACCAAGCGGGCGACCCTGACGCGCACTTATCAATGCGTGATCGTCTCCGCGCCGAGTACCGTGACGAGGTGACTGAATGACGAATGCCGTTTATATTCCAAGTGTGGACGGCAAGGATGTCTACCTCGCAAACCACTATGACCGCCCAACCGAGATCGGATACAACATCCGGTCTTCGGACGGCGGGTTCAATCTGAAGCGATTCAGAAACACGCTAGATTACTCGCTCGACCTGCTCAAGCTGAGAGACGTCTATGAGCGGGTATACCGCCGCAGGAATTTCTCTTTTGAGTTGGGTGGCAAGGAATACACCCACCGTGTTATCAACGTGACGGCGCATTACGCAGTCAAGGCATATAACCGTATCCGCAAGACGCTGTACATCAAAAACGGCTGGCGATACGATGAGATTGCCGAGAACATGGATGACTGTGTGTATGTTGTCGACGGCGAGCTGATTGCCATCCAGTGCGACACGAATGTCCAGAACCCCCTACCCCCTTCCGTACTCGGCAAGTATTTCTATCTGGAAGACGGCCAGTACAAAGCGAAGATTAACATTGCCACCGAGGTTAGTGTTGCTGAAATCCGCGAGGAGCTTTACGAAAAGGGCTTCTATTGTGACGGCATCCATTATGTTCGTTACAAGCGGTCGGCCGGTTCCTCTCGTGTCGGCAAGTGCTTGTATATCGACGAACGCCTCTATCCCGCTATGCATAAGTGGGAGATGTGCGGCATCAAGGTGCAGCCGGGACAGGCGATTGACCTCGCTGCTCTGGAAAGCTATATCGCGCTGACGGCAAGCTCTATTGTGGACACGCTGGAGGTGCGACCGGAGAATTTTCTGGTAATCGATGATTTTGAGAGCACGTTCACGGATGACGTTATCGCGACCAGAGTGCGTGAGGACGGTCATCTGGTGTCTGGTCCTGAACACGTTGAGATCACGAACAGCATCTGGGACGGCCAGTCTTTGATGGACAAGTCTCTGTTTGGCCCCAAGTACGAACAGTACGGTATGCTGCTGCTCCGAAACCGATTTTTTAAGTCCTGCTGCTTCAACGCAAACATTCAGCAGTTCCTTGCTGACCACGGGATTACGAAAATCGAGCAGCTGAACGGATTCACGTTGGCGAAGTCTATCGAGGACATCAAGCTGATCACTACGCCGTCCAGTATTAAGTATTTGAAGTTTGGCCGGCTGCGCGAGTGGCTGAAACGTACTGACCCTATGTTTGGTGTGGTAAAGCATGAGAAGAAGACGCACTTCTTTGACGGACGTATGGTGTCTACCCATTATCAGTTGCTGAATACTCTGCAGATGTCGCAGGAAGAGGTGGATGAGTTCCTCGAACCGTCCATCGAGTACATGCGACAGCTGAAGAACAATCCGGCGGTTATGCGCTATCATCTGAAACAGCAGTCGGCGGCCAGTGAGATGAAGTCTCCCCTGCTGACCAGAAACGATATTATCTTCCGTCTGTTGGGTATCAACGACAGATTCGCACAGACACAGATGTATGCCGAGTTCCGAGACGGGCTAATTCGTTCGTATCAGAACAACATCCGTCGCGGCCATGTTTTGGTTAACGGTAATTATTCAACTCTGGTCGGCAATCCACTGGAAATGCTGAAGGCGTCTATCGGGCAGTTCGACGGCGAGTCGTCTATCCCGGTCGGTCATGTGATGTCACTGCGGTTTGATGACGGTCAGCGCCTGCTGGGGTCACGCAGTCCGCATGTGTGTCAGGGTAATATCTTGCTGACTGACAATATCCATGTACCGGAAGTCAACCAGTATATGAATCTGACGGAAGAAATTGTGTGCATCAATTCAGTTGGAGAGAATATTCTCCAGCGTTTGAGCGGTTGCGATTACCATAAAGGTCGCCTGCGTTCGCGAGGGCGCAGTAAAAATTCGGTGAACCCAGAAATCTGGGGTGTGTAAGCTAACGGTGGACGCCTTTGCGTATCGCAATGGTAATACCGTGCCAAGCTCGGGCAGCAATGCCCCCGAAGGTGTAACGATCAGGGCATACCGGCCTTATAGGTCGATGAAGTCCATACTGCGGCGGCGAAATTCCGTCGCGGGAAGTGCCGAACAGGTCTCTGACCTGAAGAGATGATCTACTCCCCTACTCAAATATCGGGAAACCGAGGGTATAAAGGTTCGACTCAGACACTATGATGCTCACAGACAACGAGCTGCTCATTCGGGCAGCCGAGAAAAACTACCATCTTTTCAAAGTACCCACATCTCTGGTGGAATCCAAGAAAACCAAGCGTTCCTACACGAGCGCACAGCAAACCGACCTTGATATCAAAACCAGCGAAAACATGATCGGCGAGATTATCAACCTCTCTCAGGAGCTTAACAGCCTGCTTTGGGATAAGCTCAACAGCGGCGCGGCTTTTGAGGATGTGGCTGAGATTTACTATGATACGTCTATGCTGGACGTCATGTCGGGTATTGAGATTCGAAAGAGTCCTCTCGTACAGTGATGTGCGAGTGAATGGCATTGAATTGCTGGAATACCGTAAAGCCGAATCAGCTACAACGCGGCGGGAAACCGTGAACGTGAATGCGGCGAAAGCAGAAAAAATGGTTCGGATGGCGTATGGTTAAATCCTAAGCGCTTATAATTGGCAATCAGCATCCAAGGCCCCGACAGGGGCAAGGTTCAACGACTAAGCGCCGCGAAGCCGCGGCCTGTGGTGTCCCCTCCCTCCGTGGAGGTGAAGATATAGTCTGTGCTCACGGGAAACCGTGAGGGGCAACTGCCCATCCCGAGTAGCGACCGGGATTAACACAACAGCGACAAAGCAAAAAAAGAATTCGTGGTAAACAACCGAGACGAGTACAAGCGCCTGAAAGCTAAGTATGAACGCCGTGACGACAAGGGTCGCGCGATTAAACCGAACTTCTTCGGGACGCTGGCTCGCCGTAAAGGATACTACGACAGCGAAAAGAAAGCCTACCTGTTTCACAAGACCACGATGGACTACGTTCAGCATACGATTAACCGCTGCCGGTTCTGGCGAGGCTCGTACAAAGCAAACAAACCCTTTAGTTATGTAATCGACCCGGTAATGGTCGGCACGGCTGGGGCGCGTTATGAGCTGGTGCGGAAGTTCATTGACGCCGCTCGTGTGCTGCGTCAGAAAGTTTCAGCTATCTACACGGAACTGAAATCTTCTCTTGAAATTAACGATTCCATCGATGCGTCAGCTAAATCGGCGTTCGCGTGGGAAGAAGTAAAAGCCGCTAAAGCAGAACTTATCGAGTTTGTAGCTAAGTACAAATGCAATCCTGCTACGATGTATGTTATTTTGCGGGATTTGGAAAAGGAAGAAAACAAAGACATCAGCGCGGCGCTCTTCGATGCGCTTTTCGGCACGGCGAATTCTTCGTTCTATGATATGATCGAAAGTAGCCGCGAGCCGATTCAGATTGCAACCGAATGTCTGACCGGCAGCGTTATGCTGTACGGTTACACGTTTGAAGCGTATGAAGCAAAACGCCGAGCTTTCGAGGAGCTTTATCAAGCAGAAAAGGAAGCTCGTAGGAAAGAACGGAACAGGCCACATACCATGCAGGAGATTGCGAAGATACTTCGGGAAAATATGAACAAATAAAAGCGTGCAAAAAAGTGTAAAAATTACAGGAAAAACTGCTTAGTAAAGACGCCCCTGTCTCCGAATTTTCGGGAACAGGGGCGTTATCTTATTCTTTTTCTCCAGGATAGATAAGCGATTTTTCGCACCTCTTCCGTATCATTTTTTAAGGAGACATAACGATTTGATCCGAATTACCAAGGCTGAGAGAGCCACCATCTACAAACTTTATCCAGAGCTTCGTGTTCCGCGTACCGCCACCGGCAAGTATTGGCTGTGCGAGGAAGAAAAGTACCTCCGCGTTATCCCACATAACAAGGACGCCGCTGCACTGCTTGACGTTATCGACCGTCGCCGCGCACGACTGACTGCCCTTGCCGAGGAGGCTAATGCGTGAAGACTGACTGGCTCAGAAAAGAAGATGAGAGCGAGTACGCCTACATTTACCGTATCGGCAACATCAAAGAGCAGATTGGTTCTTGGCAGGACGTAGCTGACCTGCTGAACTATCAGCTTGGCTATCAGTACACCGAGAGCAAGTACCGCAAGGACTATGCGGCATTCTGCAAACTCTTTGAAGCCAACCGCGATAAGTTGACTGATAACAGTGCTCAGCTTCACGAGATTGAACAGCGCGAGCTTGAGCTCCGCAAGGAGCAGCGCAAGTTCTACGACCAGCGTCAGGCACTGACCCGCGTAGTCAACGCAAAGGCACGCGAAGAAAGCCTGCACGAGTGTATTATCCGCTCAGCTGAGCAGCTCAATATGAGCAAGCCACTGGTTCCGCTGTCTCGAGCGGGAGAAGTCCATCGCCTCGGGACGGAAGCCCTGCTGGTTCTGACCGATTGGCACTATGGCATGGTATGCGACAATCCGTTCAATAGCTATAACCCAGAGGTATGTGCTCAGCGTGTCCGCCGTCTGATTGATGAGACGGTAGAGCGTCTGCTGATGCATCAGGTTACCGACCTGCATATTCATCTGCTGGGCGATTTTGCTCATGGAGCAATTCATCCTACGGTGCGACTGGAATCCGTCGAGAACACCTGTGACCAGCTGATGCGCGTCTCAGAAATTCTCGCCGAGGCAATTCATGAGATTTCTGCGGCTGTAGACCGTGTAGATGTGTTTGCTACTTACGGCAATCATATGCGAACCGTCCAGAACAAGAAAGAAAGCATCCACGCCGATAACATGGAGAAAATCATCCCTTGGTGGCTGGCAACACGACTCAAGGATGACGATACCATCAACGTCTGCCCGATGTGCGAGGAGTTCATCACAGACTTCATCAGCGGCAAGACCGTTGTTTCTACACACGGCGATCTGGACACGGTTCGAGACTTTGGCGTGACGGCGAATATGCTGCTGTCGCGCGACCTTGGCACTCCGGTGGATATTGCCATCATGGGTGACAAGCACCATGCAGAATCGCTTGACCGATTCGGTGTGGACAGCATGATCGCGCCGGCTCTTTGCGGTTCGGACAATCATGCACACGGCAAGCGACTTTATGCTAAGCCGAGCCAGCTCCTGATGACTTTCGAGCAGGACTATGGCCGCGATGCCGTGTATTATCTCAAACTGGAGGAAAATTAAAGCATGGCAAGAGCCAAGAAGACAGAAGATAAGAACACGCTGTGTTACGCTGCACTGTACTCGAAGCACTCCGAACTGTACGAGATGGCTTATGAAGACAGCAAGAAGGTTGTAAACAGCGTGCTGAACAGCATTAAGCAGCTTCTCAAGGAATGCGAGGTGCTCTCGCTGCCGGACTTCGGCAAGTTTGAAAACCATGAGCGTAAATCTTACCAGATGGTAGACAACTTCCCAGGTTCTGATGGCAAGAAGCGCATTGTACCGACTAAGCACACGGTACGATTCACTGCTTTTCCGAAGCTGAACGAAGCCTCCGACCAGTTCTACGCTACGATGCAGGAGGCGGAAGGTGGTGAGGGTTAATGGCATTGGTGCCTAAGATTCCCACCATCCCTAAAAAAGAAGACAAGCTCACACCCGCAGTAAAGCCGCACCAGATTAAGAGATGCGTCTGCTGCGGGACGGAATATTCCCGCGCGACCGACTTTTACAACGCACCGAACACAATTCTGTATCGCAACAACAGCGGCCGACTTCCTGTCTGTCGCGGCTGTATTGATGCGCTGTTCGACCGCTATCAGGAAATGTTCGACGCAGACACGGCGATTCGGCGTATCTGCATGAAGTTTGATCTATACTACTCCCCCACTCTGGTTGAAGCATCCAAAGAGATGGGAGCGCATAAGAGCCGTATGTCGGCTTATATCGCAAAATTGAACCTCAACGCTTATGACAGCAAGACTTACGATTCGACGATTCGTGAGGAACAGGACTTGGCTTTGCAGACCTATGAAGATACCGAAACCCCTACTCAGCAGACAGATTTCCAAGTAACCAAGGAACTGATGAATGAGTGGGGGCTTAACTTTACCGCAACCGAGTATGAATTCTTGCAGAATGAGTATGAGGACTGGCTAGCGAAGTGTGTCGTTAAAGGCAAGTCACAGCAATCTCTGGTTCGCGAGCTCTGTATCATCAAGCTGCAGCAGAACAAGATGCTGTTGGACGGCAAGGTGGACGTCTATCAGAAATTGACCGACACCTATCAGAAGACACTCGACCGTGCTGCTCTGACGCCGAAAATCGTTGAAGCAAAGGATCGAGAGTCGGAAATCCCGCTCGGAAAGATGATTAAGCGATTCGAGGATCACGACCCGATTCCGGAACCGCTTCCAGAGTGGAAGGATGTAGACGGTATCATCCGTCTCATCAGCATTTACTTCCTCGGCCATTTGTGCCATATGCTTGGCATCAAGAACCGACACGCCAAGATGTACGAGGACGAAATGAACAAATATCGCGTCGATGACCCTGATTTGGAGGATCTCGATGATGAGGACGTCTTTGACGCCATTATGAATCGCGCTATGGAGGGTGTTGACCTTCTGGCAGAAAAGGAAGCCGGAGAAGAGAACGGCGGTGATGCCTGATGGATGCCACCAAAGCTGAAAAAATTGAACGAGGTATGTGCAAGTGGGTTAGTTTCTATCGAGCTAATCCACATCGTTTTGCTCAGGATTATCTCGGCATGAAATGGCTGGCGATGTTCCAGTGCATTCTACTGGACTTAATCTGTCTGAACACCTATGTGATGATTATCGCTTCTCGCGGCATGGGTAAGTCCATGATCGTGGCGGCGGCCATTTGTGTTCGGTGTATTTTGTATCCCGGTTTGGAAGTCACTGTCGCGGCCGGCGTCCGAAGTCAGTCAACGAACCTATTGAACAAGATAGTCGAAAAGTTTATGCCTGACTCACCCAATCTAACGAACGAGATTGAAGATTACAAGGTGACGCCCAGCGAAGCGTACATCAAATTCAAGAATGGCTCCGTGGTCAAAGTTGTAACAGCGCGTGATTCTTCACGTTCTGCGCGTACAAACTGGATGATTGCGGACGAATTCGTGCAGATTCCGAAGGATATCATCGATAAGGTGCTCAGAAAGTTCAAAGCTGGTGAGCGTACACCGGGCTTTTATAGCTTCCCGAAGTATAAGAACTATCCAAAGGAACGTAACACGGAGACTTATATTAGCTCGGCATATTTCAAATGGCATTACAGCTGGGCGAAATTTAAGGCTTATTTTAAGTCGATGATCAAGAGCGAGCCGTATATCGTGTGCGGATTCCCCTATCAGCTCCCTGTTTCTGCGGGCTATTATCCGATGGAACAGATTCGAGAAGAGATGCAGGAAGATGATTTCAACGAGATTAGCTGGAGCATGGAAATGTGCTCAGAATTCTATGGCGAGTCCGAACGTGCATTCTTCTCTTTTACAGACCTGAACTCTGTACGGCGCATCACGCGCCCAATCTATCCGCGGCCTATGTATGCGGCACTTGGCGATCCCAAGCTGAAGTACCCAAGCAAGGAACCGGGGGAAATTCGCCTGCTGAGCTGCGATATCGCAACCTCCGGCGGCGCGAAGAACGACGCAACAGCGATCACTCTGTTGCAGCTCCTGCCTAACAACTCCGGACAGTATATCCGCAATGAGTGTTACATGGAGACCATTGATGGTGGTCATGGTCAAGACCAAGCAATCCGCATTCGTCAGCTTTATGACGATTTGGATGTGGATTATGTCGTAGTTGATACCAATGGTGGCGACGCCCCTCCTTCTGGCGACAGTTGGAGTGCAGCGCGGAAGAAAACGGGAACCCTGAGACGGGAATCCGACTGGAAGGCTTCGAGTAAAGACGAAGTCACAGGCAACGCATACGAGGTGATCTCGCCGGTTTGGCGAACTATAATCCTCGCACGAGTCCGCGCCATCTCACGCAGATGAAAAGATATGCTCATCTTACGGGAAATAAACCGTAAGTTTCTGGATAAAAAGCCAGAAAGGAAAGGCAAGGTCGGAATATCAATCTATGATCAACTTGTTCAAGACCTTTATGACGAGACCCGAGGAGTCGAGTACCGAGCTTGGTCTTGTGTTAACGATGAAAACATGGCCGCTCGAAGCCGAAATCCTAACGCACCGCGTATCATATATTCGATAAAAGCGAGTGCTAGTAAGAACTCCGAGATGGCAGTTTCCCTTCGAGACTGTATCAAACGAGGCAAACTGCGCCTGCTTATCAACGAAATTGACGGCGTTGAACTGCTCGAAAAGAGCAAGGCTTACCGTAAACTCTCTGTTGAGGAACAGGTTGCATACCAGCACCCGTACTACCAGACTACCGCCTTTGTAAACGAGACGATCAACCTCGAATACGAGATGGCCGGTCAGAACATCAGGGTGTACGAAGTATCCGGTATGCGTAAAGATCGTTACTCGAGTCTGGCTTATGCCAATTACATTGCATCCGAACTGGAGCGCGACCTGCGCCGGCGGTCAACGGATGAATTCAAATACGCGCCACGGTGCGTTTCGACCGTGGAATTTTAATTTGGAGGTGACATCATGGCTGAAAATCCAAAGCCGCTGATTGATGAGGCGGAAGATGGTGCAACTATCGTTACCTCATTTGCCGACCGCGAAACTGCGGAGCGATACAAACACGCTGTCGCGACATATGACCCGCAGAACCGTATGTACAGCGCATATCTCAACGATGGCGCTTCAGCAAGTACGCTGACTACCAGCACGATTTCCTCTCTGGGTGAAGGAGCACAGTCCAACCTGTCCAGTGTCCAGAGTATCAATGCTATTATCCGCAAGTACATCAACATTGATGACATTGTTGGTATGGTCGTACAGTCCATCCAGAACAACATTAACACGGATATCCGGCTGTCGTACCGCAACTTCAACGGTGCCCGAAACAAGACCAAAACGTTGGAGAAGGCACAGGCTATCCTGAATGATTTCAACTCTCAGGTGCGCGTCGAGCAGTTTATCCGAGAAGCGATCATCACAGCATACATCGAGGGCAACTTCGCGGCTGTGCTTCGCAACAATACGGAGAACTGGCAGATTGATTGGCTCCCGCTGGATATTATCGAGAACTCCGGCTATGAGAGCAATGGCAATCCAGTTCTTCTGGTGAGTATCGAAAACCTGAAGTCTGCACTACAGAAGACCATGCTCAAGAACAAGCAGCGCAAGCCTCTGTTCTTCAACGACACGCAGGAGGAGGTTGAAGCAACCTTCCCGAAAGAGGTCGGCGAAGCGATGAAGGCTAAGGAGACTTATGCTATTCTTGACAACAACTACACTTACATGGTTCGTGTCAACAATTTTGGTAAGAAATACGGCGTCTCCCCTATCTTCCGCGCAATGTCTTCTGTTTTGATGTTGGAAACTTACCGCAACGCAGATGAGACCACGGCGAAAAGCAAGGCTAAGAAAATCATCCATCAGGTGATGAATGAGAAATGTCTTGGACCCAGTGCTGACCGCCGTTGTTTTGAAGAGCAGGCATATAACCATGACAACCTGATGCAAGCGTGGAAAGCCAGTACGGTTGTTGTTACCACTGGCCCATCCGTTAAGGAAATCAAGTATGTTGAGCCGGAGGTAAACGAAACCTCTGCAGAAACGGTGAACTTATACCGCAACAAAGTTCTTTCGTCTTTGGGCGTCGCCTTTCTGGCAGCAGACAAGTCCCAGACGGCTTCTACTGCCAACATCAACCTATCTCAGTTGCTCAAGTGCATCAACTCTATCTCTGAGCAGGTAGAGCGTATGCTGGAACATTTCTACCGTCAGGTTCTGTCGCTCAACGGCATTGGTGCCGAGTATATCCCGAGTGTAAAAATTATCGACTCTGAACTGCTCGACATGGATATGCGTATGGAGCTTAGTAAGCTGCTGTACAGCACATTTGCTGTCAGCCGCGAGACTGCCCTCGGCATGGTCGGCATCGACCTTGAGGATGAACGGGTTAAGCGCGAAAAGGAAGAGGCCGACGGTCTCAGCGATGTCTTCCTGCCGTATGCTACCTCGTATAATTCTGACGGCAATGCTGACGGTGAGAGCGACCCCGGCCGACCGGCTGATTCCAATGACCCGGACAAACAGGGATACGACGAAACCTACAACGACACACGGGAGTAAGCCATGGGAATAAAGCTGAAACTGGTTTGCCCGCATTGCAAGCGGGACTACTTTCTATTATGCAAATCAGGCATCTGCAAACCAGCAGATGCCTTTTTTGAAGAAGAAAACGCTGAACTGATCGCACAAAAGCTGAAAGAGCGCGGTCTGGAGTTTGGCGTGACGAAGGAGGTGAACGAGACCGATGAATAAAGAAAAGACATTTCTGACCAGTAGCACGATTGAACTGAGCGAGGACGAAGAGAATTCTCAGTTTCTTACGCTTGTCAACCGTATCTGCTACTACGATGAGCCAAATCTGAACTCGGTTCTGCTTCCCTCCGATACTGCTGAAGAGTGCGCTCAGTCTCTGATTGACATGCCGGTATATGCAAAATGCCGCACGAACGCAGACGGCGAGCCGACATTCGGCAGTCACGAAGTTGCACTGGATGCAGATGGAGAGCTGTTCTTCGACACGACTCCGATTGGCGTTCATACAGCCGTTGAAATCAAGGATGACACGGTGGACGTAAACGGAAAGCTGGAAACACTCCCCTGCCTTTTTGCAACTCAAAAGATCTGGAAGCGCAATAAAAACGCTGTAGCGGCTATAAAACGGCTATTTGCCGAGGGCAAACTCCACAATTCGTGGGAGATTGCCAGCTATGAATACAGCTTTGCAGATGGCATAAAAACCATCACCGGCTATGAATTTGAGGGCAACACTTTCCTCGGCTATGAATTTGCCGACCCTGCTTATGGCAAGGACGCGAAGGTTGTTTCTCTGTCGCAGACCGATGAGCTGATGGTTGCTGAAGCGTTGAGCCGCGACCTGATCGACCAAAAATCGAGTAAGGAGGACGAAACTTTGAAGAAGAATAAGACTTCTGCACAGGTTGACCCTCAGGTTGACCCGCAGGCAACCGAGCCTGCTGTTGAGCCTGCACAGGCAACTCCTGTTGAGTCGACCGTTGAGCCGGCACAGACTGAGCCGCAGAATATCGAGCCCGCTCAGGCTGAGTCTGCTGACCCGCAGCCCGCAGAACCGGAAACCGTTTCTGAGCCGCAGCCAGAAGAGCCTGCAGAACCGCAGCCGGAAGAGCCACAGGGCGAGCCGGTAGTTGCTTCCCTGACTGACTGGGATATCCAGCGAAAGATTGATGAGGGCGCACGCGGTCTGATTGACGGCTGGTACTGGGTGGCTTATCTGTTCCCAGAAGATCATAAGGCACTTCTGCGCGTAGAAGGCGGCGACGAACTGTCCTATGTGCAGGTATCTTACGTTGTGAACGACGACGATACCGTTACCGTATCTGACCCGGTTGACGTAAAGCTGTCTGTTTCCGTGTCGGAAATCAACAGCAAGGTCGCTGAACTGACGGATACGATTGCTTCTCTCAACCAGAAGGTGAATGACCTGACGGCTGAGGTTGAGACGCTGACTCCGTACCGTGAAGCTGCTCAGAAGGCAGAACACGATGCGGCTGAGGCAAAGCTCCGCGCTTATGCAGAGAATTCCAAGCAGTTCACTGAAGAAGAGCTGCAGAGCGAGGAAATGACGAAGATTTTCAGCGAACTGGATGAGTCCGCGCTGAAGATGATGATTGCTGACCGTGTGGTTTCCGCACAGGCGCAGCAGATTCAGGCAACTGTATCTGCACCGCAGGTTCAGCTGTCCAATACTTCCAACCTGACGGTCAATGAACCGTCCGCAGACGGCGTATCTCTGATGCGTGCGTTCCTGCGCCACTAAAATCAAAAGAAAAGGAGAAATTGACATGATTCGAGAGCTTGAAACTGTACAGGGCAAGCCCGTTGAGCTGCTTCTGACTTCCGCAGTTGTTAAGAAGGGCGCACCGGTAGACGTTGACTCTGAGGACCAGACCGTAAAGGCAACTGCAGAAGGTCTTGGCACTAAGCTGTGCGACGTAAACGCAAAGTATGAGGGCATTTACTCTATCGTTGAGCCGACCGACGGCGAGTTCGAGGAGGCTGCAGCTGGCGAGCGCGTTCGCGTTATCCAGACCCTGCCGGGTGAGATGTATGCTACTTCCGAGCTGGACACCGAGACCCTGCAGGCTGGCGACAAGCTGCAGGCTAAGAACGGCAAGTTCGTAAAGGCAACTGCTGGTCAGTACGCTTACGAGTACCGCGGCATCTACTCTGATCCGACCGGTATCAAGATGGGCAAGATCGTGCGCGTAGAGGTTTCTACTGTCGCGTAAACCCTGTAAACCAACTACATTTGAGGAGTCTTGTACTCCTCTTTTCTATTTTTCGAAGAAAGGAAGATACACATGAACACTGAAATCAGTGCAATTATGGATCAGTCTGGCCGTGTTCTGGACTGGGCTAATGCTGTAAAGTATTCCCCGGCTGAGCTGTCCGCTGAGGACAAGGAAATCTCCGCAGTTACCGACGCTTGGGTAAAGGAGCTGGGCAAGACCGGCTATGACAAGGATCACGAGCTGTCCGCTCTGATTACCAAGACCTTCACTCCAGAGACCGTTTCTGCTCCGTCCGAGCTGATCGATATGCTGTTCGACACCGATTCTATCGGCGAGTTTGATGATTACCGTGTAACCGTTGACCCGAAGAACACCATCGAGGTATATGACGCAATCACCGGCGGCAACGTACCGCGTTCTTTCATTGACCACAAGGTCCTGAAGCCGACTTTCTGCTCTCTGCAGGCTGAGACCTCTCTGAAGCTGGAGGACATCCGTCGCGGCGGCTACAAGACCGTCGCTAATCTGATCGCCTACATCAACGAGGCATTTGAGTTGGAGCGCGTTGCTCGCATCATCAACGTTATCGACAAGGCTCTGGCTGACGGCGACAACGTATTCAACGAGGCTGAGGCTGTTCCGTCTGATACGGTTTCTCGCAATCTGGCAACCTACCTGATGGATGTTGCTGAGAATGGTGAAACCCCGGCTATCTTTGGTCAGAACAAGTACATTGTTGGCCTGACCAAACTGCCGTCTGCAGTAACCGGTTTGTCCAACGAGGTGAAGAACCAGTACAACAAGCTCGGCAAGTTTGAACTGTACGCTGGTTGCCGTCTGTTCGGTCTGTCTGGTGTGAAGAAGCTGGCTAACGGCAACTTCATTATTCCTGACAAGCGCCTGTTCGCTGCTGCTGGCAAGATCGGCAAGGTCATCACTCGTGGCGAGACCCGCACTCTGCAGGAGACCGACATCAACAACGAACAGATTCACATCAAGGTTTCTGGCTACTCGTTCGGTTCTGTCATCACCGACATTTCTAAGGCAGCCAAGGTAGTTTACGCTAAGTAATCCACCTTTGGTGTTCGGGCGGGCAATAGTCCGCCCAAAAATAAATCTAAGGAGACTAAATCTTGAATTACAAAGCAGATACCCCAGTAAAGGTATTTAACCACAGCATCAGTTCTATCAACCTTCCCGGTCAGTTCCGAGAGTATTATCTGGAAGGCAGCCGTGGGGTTCCAACGGTTCTGACGATGCCATTCTCTGATGTGGAATACATCAACTCGCGCACACCGGTGTTCCGCAATGGTCGTGTTCAGTTTGATGAGAAAGAGCGAGATGATATTTATCATGCGCTTTATCTCGACAACTGGAAGGACACGGTTCTCTTCGATGAAGAGATCGACCGCATTATTCGTGAAAACGATATGGATGCAGCGGCGCGGTTCGTGAAGATTGCCGATGTTGCGGAGATTCATCGTGTTCGCAGTCATATGGTTGCTCTGCAGAACGATGATGGTGCGGAAATCTCCAACCGCATGATCGATATTATCAACCAGCGTTATGATGAGATCAACCGTGGCGTCCGCAACTCTGAGATCAATCTTGGCAAGGCGAAGGAACGCGCAAAGCAGGACGAAGACCCGCGCATTACGGCGATGATGGAACAGATGGCTGCACTCCAGGCACAGCTGGCGGCTATGCAGACTGCATCGCAGACTGCGACTGCGCCCGCACCGAAGAAGCAGACCACCCGCAAGAAAGCTGCTCCGGCTGCGAAGACCGACGCTGAGTAAACACGAGGAGGTGTACGCCCAATGTCTACTCCTTGTGAATCTGTCTATGATGTTTTCTTCGACTTGATTGAAGAAGATCGTGACTTTTTCAACTACTATGAAGCGACTGATGAAGAGAGTTACATGCTTGCCATTCAGCGAGCAAAAGCTCTGCTCCGCGACGCCGCAATCAGAATGCAGATGGAATGCGATGCTGAAATCGACTTCACTGACACCTATACGGAAGGCGAAGGGCGCAAACAAAAGGAGTTTTTCACTGCTGACTTAACTCCCTTCGAAATCGACCTTCTCGCCAACCTGATGTATGAGGGCTATCTGAAGCGAGATGTTTCCAAGCTCCGTGCATTCCAGCACCAATATACGCCGAGCGACCTTCAGGTATTCTCCCCTGCTAATGATCGAAAGACCTTTATGGCAATGTACAATACGGTCGTAGAGGAGAACAAGGTTAAGCTCGACCGTTATGCTCGCAGAGACCGAACGACCGGTAAGCAGCGCAGTATTGACTATACCTCCTACGAAACGGAGGAAAGTTGATGAACGCGCTGGAAAAAAACCGTTGGATTTGTTTCGGCAAAGAAGCCACTTACGCCAAAGACTCGCGTATTGCTGCTCTTCAAAAGGACTTTGCAAATCACTTCAAAGATTCGATTGATTATCAGCCGGAAGCGAAGGTCAATGGAAAACAACAAGAACTAATTGTGGCAAAAAACAAGAGCGTTACCAACACCCGTCGTATTTACGCCTATCCGGGCGAAACCTTTTATGCGGGTGATGTGGTAGATGCACTTAATGCCAAGTGGCTGATCACAGAAGTTGATCAGAACAAAGAAGTATACACCAAGGGCATTATGCAGCTCTGTAACCGCGAGCTTATCTGGCAGAATCGCCATACCGGCGAGATTCTTCGCCGTTGGGTTACGGCCGAAAAGCCGTATTACTCCAATCTGGATGAGGCAAAGCCGCTCACAGTTTCCAGTCGTGAGTACAAGATTCAGGTTACGTTCGACGAAGAGACCTCTCTTATCGACGTAGACAAGCGATTCATGCTCGAAATCATCGGTGAAAGTCCGAAAACGTACAAGGTTACTGCTGTCGATACCATTACTGCGCGTTCTTACCAGAGCGGCGAGATTCGCGGATTCTTGGTGCTCAACGTAACACAAGACCTTTACAACCCCAAGACCGACCGTAAGGACTTGCTCCTTTGCGATTATGTTGAACCGGCGCAAATGCCAGACCCAACACCCTCCCCTGCCGATGACGGAAAAATTACGTTCACCTATAATGGCAACGCAACGATTCGTCAAGGCGGTTCAGCTAAGAAGTTCACCGCACATCTGTATGACAGCGCGGATAATGAGATTCTTGATGCTGAGTTTGAGTGGAGTATTGCTGTGGATGGCGTACTGATGGATAAATTCACATTGACACCGAGCGGCGCTTTTGCTCGTCTGGCGGCTATGGATTTTGTCGAATTGCAAGGCGTAGTGGTTCAGCTTATCGCTAAGCATGGCGAGATTGAAGGAAGTCTGGATGTGGAGGTGGTTTCGTGAGAGACGGAGACAAGCAGTCCGAAGTGACGAAGCTCAAGCGAGAGATTATCAAGCTGCTGTATTCCAATCCTGAAATCATTGAAATTCTGGACAACGAGCAGGTTGATCCTGACTGCCCAGATACCGCTGAATGGGTTTGTATTTTCCCGTATGTAAAGCTGGCTAATATTCAGGAGGAGGTTGGCACTTTCATCGGTGTGACCATTGACTCCAATGGCCCGCTGGAGAACGACCGATTCAAGCAACTGCTTGTAACAGTGACGGCCTTTTGCCCGATTACCAATATGCAGGTAAAAGGACAGAAAGGTACGCGCACTGATATTCTCGCCGGAGATATTTCCGAAACGCTCAACTGGAACCGCAGCCTCGGCATGTTCCGTTTGAAACTCGTAAATGAGCAGGAGGGCGTTATGTCTGCTCAGCAATACTATTTCAGAACATTGCAGTTTACCGCAATTCGCGGCAATGACCTGAAGAATGGGCAGGCCAATATTCATTGAATGACCTGAAAATGTACCGAGGCGACCCTTTGGTCATCAATGACTTAATCCAAGTGCGGCAGCCGACACTCGGAGAGATTGCAGATTTTGGTGAAGAGCGTTATTTTCAGATGCTTTCCGCTATCTGTGGTTCGCCGAGCGACTTTATGGTGGCACTTGATGACATGGGTATCCGATACGAGGAGATCACGGACTTTCAACTGTTCTTGATGCTCACTCGCAACTTAACACCAGATGATACCCGTATTTTACTCGGAGATTTAGACTTGTCTGCTTATGAGCCGCAGCTCAACCCGCAGGATGGTCAGCTTCGCTTATACAATCCTAAAACACAATCCGTCGTTGACAATGCGGTCTATCAACAGATCACGTCATTCATTCGTCAGATGCACTCCATGACGAAGAAGATCGTCAAGACGGTAACCGAGCATGACAGAGAATATATGCTGGCCAAGGAGAGACGTGCTGCAAAATATGCTCGCCGCCACCCGCACTTTGAATCTGTCCTGTTCCCTTTGATTTCCGCACTTTGCAACCATGAGGGGTTCAAATACAACCCCGATACGGTTTGGGATGTGCGGATTTTTGTGTTTTATGACAGCTTAAAGCGGACACAGAAAATCACCGAAGCAAGGCAACTGACGGCCGGATTATATGCCGGCACGTTGGATAAAAAGAGCATCAGCGATGACGCTCTGAACTGGTTAGGGAACCTGAGTTGAGGTTTCCTTTACTAACTCAAACTAAAGAAAGGAAGAGACACACTATGAATATGGAGAATTTCCTTCTGGAGTCCTTCGATCTGGCGTCCATCTACGACATCACCACCGGTGAGCTGTACGCACTGTGCGACCAGATTAAGGATGGTTCTCTGGAGAACACCGTTGATTCCAGCGATGTTACCGGTAAGATGGGCATGCTGCTCGCTTCCCTCGACCGTAACAAGGCTGCAACGATCACTTGGAACAACGCATTCCTCGTAGCTGGTCTGCTGGCTGCTCAGGCTGGTACCGACATTGAAGAGGCATCTGAGGACAACAAGATTCAGGTTCCGAACTTCGAGCGCGTTGAGCTGGACACCGACACCACTGCTAAGCTGTCCTACGTTCCGGTAGGCGTTGAGGGTGCTGAGGTTAAGCGCATCTGGTTGGTTGCAAGCGATGGCACGCAGGGTGCTGAGTACACTGTTGTTGCTGACACCCCGGTTAAGGGCAAGTCCTTCACTGTTAATGCTGCAGAAAAGACCATCACCTTCGCAGCTGATGACCTGAAGAAGGGTTCCGAGATCTACGTTGCTTACGACCACGAGATCACCGAGGGTCGCAAGATTTCCAACATCGCAGACAACTTCTCTAAGAATGCACGCATTCTGGTTGACTGCACCGTTGCTGAGAAGTGCGACGAGAACATCAAGCACCATGCAATCCTCGAGATTCCGAAGGCTAAGATCGACGGCAACTACACTCTGGATATCGGTGACGAGCCGGCTGTTCATGCGTTCAGCGCTAAAACTCTGACCGACGTATGCGCCAAGGACAAGACCCTCTGGAACATCTATCTGGTAGCCTAAGTTATCTGATTCATCGGGAGGCTTTCGAGCCTCCCTTTTATACAGAGGTGTGGCCAAGCGGTAAGGCAGCGGAATTTGACTCCGCCAAGAGAGGTAACGCTCTCGCTCGTTGGTTCGAATCCAACCATCTCTACCATACATGCGAGTGTGGGCTAATTGGTATGCTATCGGTCTCCAAAACCGTATGATCTTCGTCCGAATCGAAGCACTCGTGCCAATTTTGAATAAGAAAGGAAACTATTATGGCTGAATATCTGAACGCAGTCTGCAAAGTCTGCGGTAAAAAGTATCACCATTGCGAGAAGTGTGAACAGATCGGCAGCTGGCGTGCTGTAGCATGCTCGCCTGAATGCTGGAATATCTGGGTAGACACTGTTCGCGCACGCAAAGCCGCTGAAGCTGCGGCGAAGGAACCGGTCGTAGAAACTCCCGTTATCGCGGAGACTCCGACCATCGCCTATGAGGATTCGCGTCCTGCTGAGGATGTATATGACGCGGATGTAAGTGTATCAACCGAGGAATGACCGTTTTTGTCCTCGGTTTCTTTACATTTTGCAAATAAAACGAAAATTTTTTGAACGGAGGCGAACGCGAATGGCTTTAACCGATTACAAACCGTTTCAGACGGTAAAAATCAACAGCTACACACAGCTTGACATCGTGCCGCACAGCTCGATTGAGGCTGTGGCTTTTGAAAAATGCGCCGATCCGAAAGAGACACTCGGCAGTTACTATTCCAGTAAGGAAAAGAAGCCGCAGATTATGATTAACGGCGGTCTCTTCAACATGTCCACCGGGCACAACGTTATGTCCTTTGTCTGCGACGGAAAGGAACAGAACTACCAAAACGGCTTTACAGGTATGGGTGTGCTTGGCAGCGACCCGGCGAAGTTGGTATACGGAACTGACAAAGCGCGGAAGTGGAAATATTTCATGACCGCATACCCTATGCTCGTTATTAACGGCAAGGCAAACACCGTTTACGGCAATGCTTCTAACCTCAACTACTTAACCTTGCGCTCGGCTGTGGGTGTTCGTGAGGATGGAACGCTTCTTATCCTGACGGTAGACAAACCGGGCATGAAGTTTGCCGAGATGGCGAAAATCTTCGTTGAATACGATGCCCAATATGCGATGAACCTCGATGGCGGTGGCTCTGTCCGCAAGATGCATGAGAACAAGGTTATGAATGCGCCGATTGAAAACCGACCGGTTGACAATGTGTTCTGTGTGTATCTGAAAGAAGACCCGCTCGCGAAGCTGGCCGACCAGAACGAGATTGCAAACTGGGCGCGACCCTATGTTGAGAAGATGGTTGTATCCGGCATTATGCAGGGAGACGCGAACGGGAAGTTCCGACCAAAGGCTGCTGTAACCCGAGAGGAACTCGCAGCGGTCATTGCGCGTGTGTTGGATAAAGGTTGAGTGAATCCAATGCGCGTATTAAGTTTTGACCAATCAACCTTGATAACCGGCTGGGCTGTTTTCGATGATGGTAAATATGTCCGTCACGGAATGATCGACTTGCACAGCCAGAAAGACGGCAGTATACGCTTTACGGAGATGTGTTTTGCTATCCGTGATGTCATCACAAAATACAAGCCCGACCAAGTGGTTGTCGAGGACGTTATGTACATGAAGTCGGCGCAGGCACTTATTGTTCTTGCCCGACTGCAGGGTGTCATTCTGGGATACTGTCACATTTTTCAGGTTCCCGTAACGATTTACCTGCCTACCCAGTGGCGCAAGGTGCTCGGCTTTAAGCAAGGGCGCGTCACTCGCGAAAATCTGAAACAACAGGCTATCGACATGATTCGCGAAACCTATAACCTGTCCGTGGAGACGGACGAAGCCGACGCGCTTTGCATCGCGCTGGCTCATCTTAAAATTCTGGAGGAACAAAAAAATGTCCAAGAAGACTGATATTATGGCGGCTCTGACTCCGTATGTAGAGTCTGTAACCAAGGATCTCACTATCGGCGAGACCATTATTCCAATCAAGATTAAGCCGCTGATTACCCCGAAGATGCGTGCGACTATTGTAAATGAGGTCGGCCAGCATATTGATGACGGTGACGGCCGCAATTTTGGTCTGGTTGACTGGGCTTTCCGCTCCGCTGTCGTGAAGATTTGCACTGACCTGCATATCTCACTGGATGGTGGCTTTGAAGCTGCTCTGTTGTATAAGACCGATATCTATGCCCTGATTGCAGAGGTTATCGGCGAGGATAAGCTGGCTGAGTTGGAAGAGGCTTGTTACAAGCAGATTAACGCCGCGATTGATACCGAATTGGTACTGATGCAGGCAATGACCCAGTCCAACCCGTTTGACCGCATCGCAGACGCGGCGACCGACCTGATGAGTAGTCTGAAGAATGTGATTACCGGCATTGATGTTGATACTGCGAAGGCACTGCTGTCCGGCACACTGGATGATTCCGCAGAGGACAACCTCGTCTACGGCCTTTTCGGAAAGGAGGGTGAAGATGGGACGCCAGACACAGATGAACAAGCTGACCTCTCCGGAGCTGACGAAGCAGATAAATCCGGAGAACATTCAGTTGATGAATGATTTTCTGGAGTATCTTCGTTCTCTGAAACGCAGCGAAGGCACGATTAAAGGATACAAGAGCGACCTGCTTATCGTATTCACTTATGTGCTCCAGAACTGCGGGAATAAGTCGTTTATTGATTTGAAAAAGCGAGAGATTGTATCTCTCCAGAACTGGCTAATCAATGAAAACGGTAACTCCCCTGCCCGTGTGCGCCGTGTAAAGGCGGCGCTTTCTTCTCTCTCGAACTATATCGAGAACATTCTTGACGATGAATACGAGGACTTCCGTCCGATTATCCGCAAGATTGAGAACCCGCAGAATACGCCCGTCCGCGAGAAGAGCGTCTTCTCCACCGAGGAGATGGAGGTCATTCTGCAGAAGCTGACTGAGGCGGGTAAGTTTCAGATTGCCTGTGCTCTCGCTCTGGCGGTCTATAGCGGTCGTCGCAAGGCTGAACTGACTCGTTTCAAAGTGGACTGGTTTAAGCCTGAAAACGTGGTTTTTGACTATTTTTACTGCACTCCTGAGAAGGTTTTGACCAAAGGTGCGAAGATGATCGACTGCTACGTTATAAAATCAGGATTTGACCCGTACCTGAAACGCTGGTTGCAGCAGCGTAAAGACCTCAGCATTAACAGCGAATGGCTGTTCGTGACCAAGACAGATAAGGGTTATGAGCAGGCTTCGGCTGAAACTTTGAACAGCTGGGCACAGACGATTGACCGATTCACGGTTAAGCCGTTCTACTGGCACTCTATGCGGCACCTTTTTGTGTCCAATCTGGTACGCGACGGTATGTCTGAGAGTGATATTACCGATGTAGTCGGATGGGCGAACAGCGCGATGGTACAGGTTTATAACGATGTGCCGGCCAGCGAACGACTGAGTAAGTTCTTCGAAAACAAGCGTGCCGCGGAGGCAGAAGAAGCCGAAAAGTGATTGGAGGCGACCTATGAAGACTTTTAAGAGTCTTGCAGCTCTGGAAGCGGCTGCTAAAAGATCAGCAAAAGCGACGTTGAATAATCAGGTTGCAACGTTGGTCGAGCATAAAATTCGAGAAAAAGCACAAGAAGTTGTTTACGGCAGTTACTCGCCTGTTATGTATACTCGTCGAAATACACTTGGCACTATGTTTGCGCTTATCCCGAGCGGCTACACTCTTCGTATTTACGATATCAGCTCTGCAAACACACCGCAGAGGAGTGGCAGCCCTCCGGGTCCCGGATATTTCGCCCAGATGATTAACGATACTGGTGCGCCAAACGTATTCAACAATGCCGATTATCCGTGGATGCATCCGCGTAAGTTCTATGATGCTGCGGTTGCAGACCTTAACGGTTCCAGCGAGCTTATTTCTGTGGTTCGTGCCGGCTTTTTAGCCAACATCTGAGGGATTCCCTCACACTAATGAGCATTCGCTCAAATTTTCTAAAATTTAAGGAGAAACCAAATGGAACTTTTTCTGGAGAATATTGCAAAAGACGCAATGGACCCGACCACCTATCAGTATTTTAAGGGTTTGCAGGATCGCCGCATCGTATTCAATGATGAGGTTGACGACCGTATTGTCGAGAGCGTCATGCTTCCCTTACTGGAGATGGACAACGACGGCAGCGGCAAGCCAATCACGATTGTACTGAACACCTGTGGCGGATCGCTGTTTGACGGCATGCCTCTTTGTGATATTATTGACAATCTCAAGACTCCGACAACCATTTTGGTGACCGGCCACGCCTATTCGATGGGCGGCTATTTTCTGATGGCCGGATACAGCAATCCGAACGTAACCAAGAAGTGCTTCAAGCACTCCACTGCCCTGCTGCACGGTGGCTCCAGCTATATGGAAGGCACGAGCTCGTCGGTGAAGGATACGTTTAAGTTTACGGAACGCTTTGAACAGCGTCTTCGCGACTACACACTCTCTCATTCCAAGATCACGGAGGATGAATACGAGCGCATGGAACGCTACGAGTGGTACATGGACTCGGACGATATGCTCAAGTATGGTCTTGTGGATGAGGTGCTGTAATGAAGAAATTTTATGACACTTGTGCTCTGCTGAATGCCGGTGAAAAGGCGTTCGCGGAGCCTTTTTGTGTTTCGCTTATCACTTTGCGCGAGCTTGAGAACATCAAGACAAGCCGCAACAAAGACGCCGAAATTAAGCATAAGGCCCGTAAAGTAACGCGACTGCTTGCAAATCACCCAGAAATGTATGAGGTCTCTGGTTGCGCGATGCGCCTTAACAGCGAACTTGATGCAGACAGTATGATTTGCTTATCTGCCGTTCAAATTGCAGAAGATGAACCGATTGTGTTTGTGACGGACGATTTGTCTTGCAGATGTATCGCACGAGATATTTATCATCTGGATGTTGTTTCTTCTGATGCAGATGAAGATATCTATAAAGGTTATATCGAGTTTAAGGGAACACCTGACGAAATCAATGATTATATGGCGGTTCTGGACACCTCTGCGTTGTTCCCTAATCAGTACATTCTGCTGACGGATACGGAAACCGGCAAGACAAGCGAAATGCGATTCGACGGCGAGAAGTTTGTTGATCTACGCTTGCCGCATTCCGGTTATCTAAAGGGAAAGAACTCGCTTCAGCGTTGTGCGCTTGATCTGCTGATGAACCGTGATATTGACATTGTGGCAATTCTCGGCACTTACGGCAGCGGCAAGTCTTTTCTGACCACACAGATGGGGTTGTATCATGTGCTCGAAAAGGGCAACCAGAGCAAACTGTTGGGAATCCGCGAGCCTGCCGGTGAAGGCGCTCCGGTCGGCTATTTGAAGGGCACGCTTGAAGACAAGACGCGCAACTTCTTCCTACCGATTGAGCAGCAGCTGAAGGGCGGCGAGTTTGAGCTTGAAGATCTTCGTCAGCGCGGCCAGCTTGATACGAATATCCCATATTATATGAAGGGCACGACCTACAACGACACGATTATGCTTGTGGACGAGGCGGAAGACTTGTCTGAAGCACAGATTCGACTTGTAGGAACCCGTCTCGGCCAGAACAGCCGTATTTTCTTGAGCGGCGATTATGGTCAGTCACTGGTGGACAGAACTGCGAACAATCCACTGGTAAAGATGTGTAATGAACTGCGCGGCGAGAAGTCCTTTGGGTGCATTTACCTTGATGAGGATGTAAGAAGCAGCGCAAGTAAACTGTTCGCGGAATTATTCAAGTAATTTAACAGCCGCGCCTTTCCGCGGCTTTTTGCTATAAGGAAGGTGAATTTATGGCTGATTTAGGCGTTACTGTCGAACTTATCCCTAATTTTGACAAACTCGAAAGCGCCCTCAGTAACTACAAAGATTTTCCGATTCAGGTTGATGCTGCAGCTCTGCAGAAAAGTATCAGTTCAGCAATCAAAAACGCTTCCTCAACCAAGCTGAAAGTAAACGTTGATACTGCAAATATCACTGCTCAGATTAAAAAGGCTATCTCGGCGGCCGGAACTGGAACAAACAGCTCCGGAAAAGCTAAGTCTTCTGCGGCTTCGACCCGCTCCTCTACCACAAAGAGCAGCTCGTCCAAGAGCTCCACATCGGGCAAAACAGATGCAGAGAAGGCTGCGGAACGGCAGTTGCGCACAATGGAGCGTCAGGCGACCGGCTTGAGACAGACGATGTCGTATCTGAAGAACATGCCGAGTCCTATCGATTCAAAGGCTATCTCGGCGGCTGAAACCGCGATGAAGAAGTTTGAGTCGACGACCAAGGGAACTGTAGAAAGCGTTAACGCGCTGAAAGAGGCACAGCAGGCGACCAATATTGCGTTCTCTCGCAATAATTTGAAGGCTGCAGAAAAGGCCGAGCGATCTATGTTGGATGTTCAGCAGATTCGCTCTAAATTTGGAAAGCTCAAGCAGGGCAACCTTTTTGGTGAGGAGAATGTAGCCAGCCTTGATAAGATGCTCAAACAGTACAAGAGCATGGCGGATTTTACGCCAGAGAAGTACGCGCTTGAGAAAAACATCAAGAAGATGTGGACTACAGTGTCCAGACAGAACTCTCAGTCGGTGACTGATAGTGTTTTGGCATCCGGCCAGAAATATATAACGCAGCTTCAGGCCCTAAAAGATAAGGGGACGCTACAGAATTATGACTGGACGGCATTCGAGAATGCAAAATCTGTTTTCCAGAATGCGGCGGCCGGTACGTATGAGCTAGAGCAGGGTCTGAATGGACTCCGTTCCGCGTGGGCTGACGCGAGCGCACAGGCGGATTTGTTTAATGCTAAACAAACTGCGACCGTTCGTTCTCAGAGATCGCAGGAGCATTTGGCGAACATTTATCGGCAGGCCAGCGAAACGCTTAAAAATAACCCAAAAGCGGCGGGCTCTTATTTTCAAGGCGAACTGCGGAACATTATGAGCCGTGCGAGAAACCCGGGCGAAGGTGATAGCGTTGAGGGACTTCAAAGAGACCTCGCGGCGGTTCGCTCCAGTATGGAAGAACTCGGGTTTACGTCTGAAACTGTCGGGCAGAAGCTGACTCGTCTGTTCAAGGATCACTTTAACACGGCTATTGCGATGGCAGGACTGCACTTATTGCAGAACGGCTTACAGCAGACGCTCCAGAATGTTATCGACGTTGACACGGCGATGACCGACCTGAAAAAGGTTTCGGAAGGTTCAAGTCAGGATTACGCTAATTATCTTGACAGTGCTGGTGAACGCGCGAAGAGCCTCGGCGCTTCAATTACGGATGTAATTGGAGCAACATCTGAGTTTAGCCGACTCGGATTTAATTTGGAGGATGCCTCCAATCTTGGCGACTGGGCGACCAAATATATGAACGTGTCGGAGTACACGAACATTGAGGACGCGGCACAGTCGCTTGTTTCTACTCTGCAGGGCTTCCATCTTGCTGCTGATGATGTTGGAAGCGTTGTAGACCGTTTCAATGAGGTTTTGACCGGCCTCCCTGCACAGCGATGTGCAGCGTAAAAGATGGCTATATCGGTGAACACCCAGAGATGGGCAATACCGAGGAAAGACTTGTATTTGACCACAAGAATCCGTACAGACTAACCGATTTCATGCGGTAACGTGTGAGGTCATGCCATCCCCTCCTTTTCTGGAGGTGAAGATATAGTCGGGTCTGCAAATATAATCGAATAATGAAATTGCAGAAACAGGCAGAAATGACCTGTTCTTTTCGTTTTTAAGGCGAAGAAGTAACAAATAGCGGAAACAACTACGCGATAAGTTTAATCATTGGACTTCGTTCACAGAAATGTGTTCGCAAAATCACCTATTGAATTGCTGGGACGTCCTAAAGCTCTCATGCTACAACGCAGTGCCGAACAGGCGCAAACGTGAATGCGGCGAAAGCAGAAAAAAATGAGAGATGGCGCAAGGTTAAACCCTAAACGCCGTGACAATGGATAATCAGCAGCCAAGCCTCGAACAGAGGAAGGTTCAACGATCAAAGTAGGAGCAAGTGCTCTGAAAGTAGTAGGCACCCTATGGGGTGAAGATATGATCTCGGCTCCGTTGAAAGACGGAGGACTTTATGTCGGTGCGGAGTAACGACCCGCGCTAAAGGTACGCAGAAGGGCTTGGCGAAGCTCTTAAAAGATCAGCAGCAGCTCTGTACGCAGGCGGCAACTCTCTCGATGAGAGTTTGGGCCTCGTAACAGCAGCAAACGAAGTGGTAGATCTTTGCCACGCGGCGTAGTAATACGTTCGCAAGCAGATTGGTAAAACGGTCAAAGGCTGGCGACAGCAGAGACCGTGGGTAGCAATATCCGTAGAGACTGCGGGGTTCTGATGGTAACACCAGAGCTGAACCAATCCACCCCACTCCTCTGGGAAGGGTGTAATATACAGTCCGGACTCACGCAATAATGAAAGGAAACGTGAGAGTAAGGCCGAAAGACCTTGCCGCCGCTTTGCGGTCAGATTAGTGGTATATCAGCGCTAACAAGTAACAGAAACGACAAGATCCTGATACAGTGGGTGAATCCATGCGCCCAGCCGCATAGTAATATGCGAGCAAGCAAATGGCTATATCGGTTAAAGGCCGGAGACGGTTCAGACCGAGGAAAGATTAAAATTTAAGATTTACTTTTTCTTCTTTTAATGTATAATTAAAGTTGAAAGGGTGAGAAATATGAAAAGAAAACGCCACCTTATATTGTTGGCTATTATAACTACGCTTAGCTTTTGCGGTTGCGGGAAGGAATCCGTTGAGAAAGCTGAGCCTGCTCAAGATGAATCTCCAGCTACAACATATACGGTAATAGATGAATCTGATGCTAAGCCTGAAACTAGTCCTGTGGATATACCTTTGGAAGTTACATTTCAAACTAAAAAATGCGAAAATTACGAGAGCGAATCTGTAATGTATTTTTACTTCAAAATAAAAAATATTTCTGGATCTGCTTTGAAATCTCCGCTTATTGGTGCAGATTTATTGGATTCAAACGGGAATATTGTTTACTCCGAAGGTTTTACGCATACGGGCTTATTAGCCCCAGATCAAACATTTGATGGATTTTTGAGCATAGATAGTAACAATGAACATTGGGATGATCGAGATAATATAACTAGTGCAAATTTAGTATATTATATGGATAATGATCATGATCTATATTCTTTCGATGAACCGGTCAGCATTCCAATAACTTAAATTTTAATATCCGTAGAGACTGTAAAGCCCCGCTTGGTAACAAGCGGGGCTTCGCCATTCCCCCGCTCTGGGGTGAAGATACAGTCCGAACTCGCGCTATAATCTAACAACGAAACGCGAGAGCAAGGTTTAACGGCCTTGCCGCCACAAAAGTGGTCAGTAGGCGACCCGCCGAAAGTAACAGATTGACATGGGCTAAAACCCTTAGTATGTACCTCCGTGCCGCTAAAGCTGATGCTGAAGAGGCCGGAATCGAAACGGATGGTATGGCAAACTCTGTGAGCGAGCTTCGCGAAACCATCAAAACTTTAACCCACGACAAAGTTGACATCATGGCCGACGAGGCAGGCACTCAATTTAAGAGTACAACGCAGATTATGCGCGAAATTGCCGGCGTTTATGATCAACTTAGTGACGTAGATCAGGCAGACCAATATTGCCTGTGCGTACAGAAATGTGCGTAAATAACACATCTAAAACCAGTAAAACCTAAAGCCTTACCACCACAATGCGGATGAAATAAGCTGGCATGACGGGAACGAAAGTAAAACAACGGTAAGGATTGCATACGGTCAAAAGCCTAAGTGCAGTGACAATGGTAGCTTGGTCGCGAAGCCTCGAATAGAGGTGTGTCAAACGATCATTCCCATGTAGGGCTGCGTAAGCAGCAACAGAAGTACGGCGCAAACAAAGGCGTGGGTGAGAACCCCTTAAATGGAAACGGTGTGGTCGTCGCCGAAAGGCACGATTAAGAAATGATCTAAACTTCTGTGGAAACGCAGAGATGCTGTTTTAGACAGCTCACGGGAGTTGTGCCCCCGTGGAATATACTGAGCTTTGCTCGAAAAGATTTCGGGTATTCACTTGCCCGGTTGTACAGCAATGTGCAATAACAACATATTTAATTGCAGGTACCCCCTAAAGCCGCACACCACAATAAGCGCGAAAGCAGTTTATGACGGTGCGAAAGCAGAAACAACGTGCGGATTGCATACGGTCAAAAGCCTAAGTGCAGTAACAATGGGTGATCATGCAGCCAAGCTCCTATCGGTCTCATGACACGGAGAAGGTTCACAGACTATCCCTCGGCTCTTTATGAGCAACAGGAGTACGGCGCAAGCAAAGGCGTGGGTGAAAATCCCTTAAATGGAAAAGGTATGCCCCTTAGTTTTAAGGGTGAAGAAATAGTCGGGTCTCATGCGAAAGCATGAGGTTGTAGATACAACATAAGGCTTTGCAACCCTTGTAAACAAAACGAAGAGAATGGCGAATACAACTTCAGCGCTCATCCAGAACTGGTCGACCGTTGAGGACGTCATCGAGTCGACTAAAAACGCAACTGGCTCAGCCGATGCCGAGAACGCAAAACATCTTGATTCTATCGAGGGTAAAATGCAACAGTTCCAAGCCACATTCCAGTCTTTGAGCACTTCTATTCTTGATTCTGGTCTTGTGAAAGGAACTATCGGCGCCGGTTCTGGCATTCTCGGGTTCTTCAACACTCTGATTGATAAACTTGGCGTTCTTCCGGGGCTTATCGCTCCTGTAGGTTCCCTGCTTCTGTCAATGAACGGGAAAAGCATTATCGGAGGAAAGGGAGAATATGGAGAAAACATCTTTGGCGGAAGTGGTTTATTCAGTTGGCTGAAAAATTATAACACCAAAAACCACGACTATTGGCAGGAACAAAATGAAATTCTGAAAAACTACGCTCAGATGAAGCAAAAACTTAGAGGTGCTGATTTTGAAAAAGCCCTTTCTGGCGCAAGTATTCAAAGTCGTGAGTTTGCTAAATCCCTTGACACCGTCGGGAATGAGTGTGATGTTGTTAACGGACAAATCGATAACTTCACTGCAAAGCAAGAAAAGGTAGGAACACTCGGAGCCAAGATTGCATCGACTTTTAAGGGGATCGGGTCTGCTATTGCAAGTATGGCCGTGTCGATGGTAGCATTTATGGCTGTTCAGACTATACTAACCGGTCTTATGAGTGCTATTGATAAAACAGTGATGTCCGCACAAGAAGCAGCCGAAATAACCCAAAATGCATTGAGCAACTACGACAGCGCCAAATCATCTATCGAGGGCAATATTACGTCAGTCGAAAATCTCAAAGATCGATTCGCAGAATTGTCCAAGGGCGTAACAGACAACGGCAAAAATATTTCTCTGGCTGCCGATGAATATCAAGAATACCAAGATATTGTTTCCCAACTTGTTGGGATCAATCCATCATTAGTGGAGGGTTATAACGATGAGCAACAAGCTATCTTGGATAAAAATTCTGCTATCGAGGAAACAATCGCATTACTCGAGAAGCAGCAGAGACAGGAAGCGCGAGATGCCGTATATGGTGGATCATCAGAGAATGACGGTCATAAGAAGAATTATGAAGCTGCCTATAAAGACTTCCAAGAACAATATAAAACAGCACAGGAAGGCGTAAAAAGTGTCGATAATGACATCTTTAATTATTTATCTCGGGTTCAAACTGCTTTGTCTAAAAACGGCGGCCGAGATATTAAGAATTTCAATAAGTTAATTTCCGACACTATTGGTATGACTTACGATGAGTACGCTGATAAAATCAACAAAGAAACCAACGGCTCTAAAAGTGTTACTTGGCTTGATTATATTCGCGATAATTCCGAAGCTCTTGGAAAGAATTTTGATAATATTCTCGGTCAATTGAATCAAATGCGTGGAATGACAGGCGATTTATCGGCAGATGGCGAAAGTTTAGCTAATGCTTGGCATTCTGCTTCTGAGAGTGTAGATGCAAGTAGCTCCGAGGTCAAGCAGATGATGCAAGCGTCTCTTGAGGCGAATAAACTCTATTACGAATTAGATGACCAGCAGAAAACATTTTTATCACAATACGCTGACAGCATTAGTTCTGACGCGCTTTATGACGCAAATAATCCCGACGCGCCGTTAAGATATGCGAATGCGATGCTTCAAGTTGTTAAAAACACCGAAGCAGGGAAAAAGGCTATTTCTGATTATTATAAGATTCAAGAAGAACAGGACTCGATGCCTTACGATAAATATGTTGCAAAAATGTCAACAGTGATGGAGGCTGTTCGCGCAGAATTATCGAAACGATTAACTCCTGAAGAAATGAACGCAATTGATTTGTCTGAGGCTTTCGGATTAAAACAATTCCAGTCAGACATGTATCAAATGCGAGAGACCATCCGGAGTAATTTCGAAGAGGCTCTAAGCGGCTCAGATATTGAAGGTTCTTCCGTAGACGAGCTTCTCAAGGACTTCAATCTCGAAAAATTGTCAAAGAATCAACTTTCCGCTCTCAATTCCGCTCTGGTTGATACTGGCGATCATGCTTCGGAATTTGCCGCTCGGTTGGCCGCTCTTGCTCAAGTTGGCGCTTTGCCTGAAGCTCTGGATGCGATTTCAAATTCCCTGAGCAAACAAACTGACTCTCTTAATACGGTTTCTGATGCTCTTGCAAATTATGAAACCTCTATGGAAGGGATTACCGACCATGTACAAGATCACGAGAGTATGGTTTCAATCTACGATGATTTTGCAGAATCAGTAAATAAAGGGCAAATTAACACAGAGGAAGCTCGCAATCAAATGGAGCTTCTCATCGGCAAGGTTGTTAGCCTGCAAGAAGCGAAGCAGTGGGTTAAGGACAATGAGGGCCTCTTCTTAACAGGTACAGACGAGGATAATGTCGGTCAAGACCTAACCGGAACGTTTAATACACTTCATAAGAAGTATAACGAGCTCAGTGCTGACAAGAAAAAGATTGTCGATGGACTCATGGATGTGGATTGGGATACTGGTTCTATCCAAGTCGCACAACATGATGTTGTCGCTCTGGCCGACGCTTTTGGAATTTCGGCAGCTTCTCTGCAACAATCACTTGATTTAATCTCCACATATTCGGATTATGTTCCGAAAACAGTTAGTTCGGTTACATCAAGTATCCAGACGCTGAACGATGACACCTATCGTATCAAACAATCTGTTTCTGCGGCTGATCGGTCGTCCACAAAAGCATGGGAGCACATGAGTGAAAGTGCGAAAATCGCACTCGAGTCTCTTACTGAAGGAACGGATATTGATGTTAAAGAAATATCTGTAGATGAGCTCGACACGCTTGTAAGTGCCATGAATAAATTCAAGGCAAGCATTGGCGGAGAGACTCCGACTTTTGATGGCCTGAAAGCATCTCTTGAAAGCGTGAAAACCGCTTCGGGCGAAGCTGCTGCTAGTGTTGAACGTCTTGATGATGGTGGTTGGTCTATCAATGTGAGCAACTTGGATGCTTTCGCAAGCAGTCTTGGTGTTACGCAAGAACAGGCGCAAATTGTATTGAGTACGATGGCGCAAATCCAAGATGAGGCGGGAAATCCAGTACAGCTTACTATTGAAGGGAATACTGTGGAAGCTGCCGGGAAAGTCAATGCGATAGATGAAGCACTTAAACCTATCGAAAAAGAACGCCATGTCAATGTAAATACTTCGGAAGCCAACAGTAAGATTCTATACACAGTTGGGTTAATGAGTGGTATTCACGATAAGAGTGTGACCATTCGCGTAAACACAGTCCAGACAACCAGAACCGAAGCTCAGACCAAGGCTGACATTCATAGTCGCCGTGAGGGGAATAAAAAGCAAGACTTCACCGGACACGTTGGCAAAATGACTCAGTACGCATCTGGCGGCAACGCTGTAGGCGGCAAAACACTTGTCGGCGAACTTGGCCCTGAGCAGTGGATTTCTCGGGACGGCAAGCATAGTAAATTTGTTGGCTTGCATGGAATGGAAGTCATCAACACTAAACCCGGTGACGCGATTGTTCCTGCTAATCTGACTGCTGGTCTGATGCACGGCGGTATTCCCCATCAAGCATATAATACTTGGGGCGGCGTTAGCGCAAGTAACCCTTTGAGTAATTTGAACTATGGTACGGGCGGTAAATTCAGAAACTGGACATCTTCCAGTTCCTCTAAAAAATCTAATGCCACCGTCAAAGTCTCTGCTGATACCTCTCAGCTTTCAGATTCTGCAAAGGAAGCTCTCGACAAGATTAAAGAAGAAGTCGAAGACATTATCGACCAGATTGAGCATAAGATCTACCTCGTCGAAAAGCAGCGTGGCGACCCGATGCAGATTGTTGCATATTATAAGCAGATTCAAAATGAAGCCAAGAAGGCTGCCGATAGATTTCGCGCCCAAGGCCAAAAGGATTCATCAGAGTATGTGAGGTCACAGCAAAAGACATGGTGGGAAGCGCATGACAGCATCATCGACACGATGAAGGACATGTACGACAAGATCACGTCGGAACATGAAAATGCTATCAAACTGGCCGAGCGAAGCCTTGACCGCCTGCTCGACACTGACAAGCTCGAACGCTCCTTCACTCGTGCTCAGCGTAAGATTTTCAATTCGGCGAAGTTGTCGCAGAATATCCTGAACGGTGTCGCCAAGAAGGGCAATCCTCTGGCCGGCATCTTCAGCGGCATTGCAGACAGTTTCGAAACCAAGACTGTTGATACTATCTTCTCGTCTATCGATGGCGACGCAATTGAGTCTACGCTCAACGGCATCATTGACCATTATCGCGAGGCTCAGAAGAACCTGCACAAGGAAGCGCAGTATTACCGCAGCATGGGATATTCCGATCTCAGTGACGAAGTGGCCGACCTCTCCGACCAGTGGTGGGAGTACGAAGACGCTGTTAAGGATGTTAAGCAGAAAGTCATCGACTATCTCTCTGATATCGTTGATGCGGCAAGCGACTCTGTTGATACGATTCAGGACGTTCTCGACACGTTCAAGAAGGCCGCCGAGGAATACTCGACAAATGGTGGTTTTATCTCCGTCGATACCTTCCAAGAAATCTCCAAACTCGGCGTCGAATACATGGGATACCTCAAAGACGAGAACGGGCTTCTGACCATCAATGAGGAAGCCATCAACCGCGTTATCAAAGCTAAGACTGAGCAGATGGCTTTGGAAAGCGCCTCCGCTTATGTGGAGCGTCTGCGTATGGCTCTGCAGGAGAACGACGTTGTTTCTCTGAATAATCTGCTGAACGCAACGGCCGACCTGACCGAGGTTCAGTGGGGTTCCGTTTACGCACAGCTCGCTATGCTTGACCTCACCGAGGAAGGCTATGCGCAGGCTGTTAAGAATGTAGATGCGTACCGCAGCGTTCTGGCTAACGTAAAAGCCGGCGTCGGAATCGACTTCGACGACACCAAGGATAGCGTTGACGCTCTGTTCAAGTACGTCGAGGATATGATTCGAGACGAAATCGACCAGCAGGTTGACGCTCTGGAAGAGCTGAAGGATAAGTATAGCGAGATCATCGATAAGAAGAAGGAAAGCCTGCAACTCTCCAAGGACGAAGCCGACTATCAGGACGAGGTAGCCGACAAGGTCAAGGAAATGGCAAAGCTCCAAGAGAAGATCAACGCTCTGTCTCTGGATGACAGCCGCGAGTCAATCGCAAAGCGTAAAGACCTTGAAGAGCAACTCGCCGATCTCCAAAAAGAACTTGGCGAGACGCAGGCAAATGAAGCCTATGACCGTCAGACCGATAATCTTGATAAGATGCAGGAGGCTTACGAGAAGGAAAAGGACGCCGAGATCAAGAAACTGCAGGATTCGATTTCATCGGAGGAAAAACTCTACCAAATGGCTCGAAAGAGAATACAGGATGGTTGGGCAACACTTTACGATGATTTAATTGAATATAACACGCGTGCGGGGTCGGACATCAACGCCAAGGTCACACAAGCATGGCAAGATGCCCAAAAAGCTATGGAGAAGTACAATGCTACTTACCTCGAAGTCTATGATCGCCTTGGTGAGAACGGTTCCAATTCTTCTTCCAACGGTTCTAACTCCAATACCATTGGCGACTCGAATAAATATGGGACTAGTGACGCAGAAGCAGCCGATATTAAGTATATTGTCGGACAAATGAAGAAAAATAGTGACAAATGGTCGAAGAACATGACAAAAGACCAGAAAGACGAGCTTAATAAAAAGAATTGGGATTGGTCTAAGCAACTCAATAGTAAGTACGACCTCGGTGTTTATTACGATGGTAGCACTGGTATCTGGTACGATAAAGACCATGATAATATTTACAGCAAATATCTGGGTAAACTTCACTCCGGCGGTGTCGTCGGCGATTTTTCTACTTTGCGTCAAGACGAGATGATAGCGACTCTGCAGAAGGGCGAAATCGTGCTCGACAAGCCCAAACAGCAGTCACTCGACTCCATCCTCAAGGTAATGTCCGTCATCACCAGCGGTTTATCCGCTTCTGCCCTGCCAGACCTGTCCAAGACCGCTCAGATGCCTGTTTCCGGCGTAAACCGTGAAGTTGTCACGATCCCGCGTGAGAACGTCACGAACGTTACCTTCGGCGACACAATCATCAAAGGTGCGGACGGAGATACGGTTAAGCAGCATGAAGCTGTATCCCGCCGCATGGTCAACGACATTATCGAAGTTCTCAAAATCAAAAAATAATGGCCGGCGCGGTATGGAAACATACCGCGCCTTTCTATAGGAGGTGCTTAACCTGTTTAACACCTACGAATTCACGTTCGCCGGAGAGTCGTCTCTGGCATATAACCTTTTTATCTGTGATCTGGACAGCAAAAGCAACGAAGACACGGCGTTCGGTAACGAAGCCAGTATCATCGAAACGAGAACGACCGGTCGCGTTCAACCAATTCATCAAGGTGTAAACTACCACGAGAAGCCTCTGGAGTTTAACCTTGTCTTTGGTTCGGAAACGCCGCTTGACCGTTACGATTTTCAAGAGGTTCAACTCTGGCTGACTGGTTATCAGGAATACCAGTGGCTCTCCATCTGTCAGCCTGACATGGAAGACTATCAGTACCGCTGCCTGATTACAAACCTCGAGCCAATCTCTGTTGGCTGGCTGCCATTCGCATTTGAGGCTACGGTCACCTGCGACTGCCCTTACGCTTACGGCTTCCCTTTCACAGAGACATACGAAGTGGCCGGCGAAACTGAAATCGTCTTTCGGAACAACAGCTCGGTTCGGGAGTACATCAAACCCGTGCTGACCATTGAACCGACGGCGGCTGATTTCTCTATCGTGAACGCTGATGACAATGGGCGCGAGTTTAAGCTGACGGGCGTACCCGCGGCTGACTCTATCATTACAGTGGATAACAACGCCGGCATCATCACCGAATCCCACGACACAAACCTGTATGACAAGTTCAATATGAATTTTTTCCGGCTGGTTCGCGGTGATAATCACCTGAAAATCACTGGCAGCGGCAAGCTCACAATCAGCGGCAGACTGCTGTACAACGTGGGCGCATAAAGGAGGTCTGTGTATGTATCTCGATTATACGCAAATCGCCTTTGACAAATTTGGTCGGCCGGAGCCGCCCACCCTGCTGCTCCAAACGGCTGACGAGCGCACGATTGGCACGCTTCCCAACGTGGCGAATCTGAAAATCACAGTTAACTTTTCCGAGACGAGTGAAATCTCTTTTGACCTTCCCGCTTATTCTGACGGCGTGCCGACGCCGCTTTATGATAAAGTTGTCGGTTACAAGGTGATTCGCACCGAGCACTACGGTATTTTTCTACTGATGAAGCCGGAAATCTCCGGTGACGGTATTGAAGAGATTAAGTCGGTAACCGGATACTCTCTGGAAAAGAAACTGGAAAACAAGCAGTTCTTTCTCGAGGAAGGCACGTTCAATTTTTGGAATCCCGCAACGCCGGATGATACTATTCTGGGGCGAATTCTGGAAGTATCCCCCGGTTGGAAGGCAGGATATGTTGCGCCGTCTTTGATTGGACGTTACCGCACGTTCGACCAGTATGACGACTACGCGCTGAGTTTTCTGTATGATGACGCGATGGACACGTTCCGCTGTGTGGTTGTATTCGACGTATACAATAAGACAATCAACGCTTATGATGCGGACGATAATGTGTCTACTCTGCCGATTTATCTCGGGTTCGACAACCTCGTGACCGACCTTGATATCACAGAACTGACTGATGAGTTAGTAACTGCCATGACCCCAAGCGGCGCGGACGACCTTGACATACGACAAGTAAACCCGACCGGCACGAACTGGATTTACGACATCTCGTACTTCATTGAGAACGGCGATATTCCTTCTGCTCTGGCTGAAAAATGGACAGAGTGGCAGAAAAGCGTGCTGAACCGTCAGGAATACTACAAGGGTTTGGTCGGACTGCGAGCTTCTGCAACAGCGCGGCTGCTCTCCGAACAAGCTAAGCTGGTTGACCGAAAAGCCGAATTGGACGACCTGACGAATCAGCAGTCTGTAACCATTCAGGCTCTGGCTCTGGAAACGACCGCGGACGGTAAGGCTTCGCAGCAGAAAAAGCTCGACGAGATCAACGCCAACATGGAGAAGAAAAAGAAAGAGGTTGCCGACCAAGAAGCTGTGGTAGCAGATATCAAGACCACGCTCGACGCTTCCAACCCCGACTCCTATCCGGCGCAAATCAAAGCCGTGAATGACGAGCTGAAGCTGACGGCTTTCTTTACCGCAGACGAATATGCTTTGTTGCGGCACTACTTTATCGAGCAGCCGCTTTCGGATGATACCTTTGTCGCTTCCGATGTTGATACCGCTGTGACCGGTGAGAGCTCCAAGGTAACGAATGGCGCGATTGCTATTTCTGATTCAACCCTCGCGCAGGTTGACTTCGGCGAGATCAAGAAGAAGATGTACACCATTGCTGGCGGCACTGCCGTGGTAACAGCGGCGAACAAAATGTCCATTTCAATTATCCGTGGTACTCTGGAACACAAGGCCGGTGACGAATTTGTGTTCAGTTTATACTGCGGCGAAATGAAAATCGGTGAAAAAAACGCACCAAGCGGTCTGATTACGCTGACCGGCACGCTGTCCAACCTCAAGAATGACATTCACGAGGTAAACGACAAAGAGGTCATTACCTATGAGGGCACTTCTCTGTCGTTTGATATCACGACGGCCGACCTTTATATGACAACCAATGTGTCGGACTACCAGAAGTATTCCGTCGAGATGGAGCTTTACGACCATGCAGTCAAGACGCTCGCCGACGTTGCTTCGCCGACCTATGAGTTCAGCGTTGAAACCGGCAACTTCATCTGGGCGCAGGAGTTCGAGCCGTTCCGGAAAGGACTGGAGCTCGGCAAAGGCGTTTACCTGCGTCTGCACAATGATGAGGTTATCACCCCTGTTCTGATTGGCTTCGACCTCGACTTTGAGGATCAGGAAAAGCTGTCGCTCACCTTCTCCAACAGGTTCAAGCGTCACGACAACGTGGCGAACCTGAAAGAGATGATTGAGAACAGCTATTCTTCAAGCCGCAGTTTTGACGCGGCGAAGTATACCTACAATCAGACGGCGAATCAGGCTTCTAAGGTTTCCGAGTTCATGAACAGTTCTTTGGACGCGGCGGTCAATTCTATTATCGGCGCAAAGAACCAGAGTGTCCGCATTGACGGTGCTGGTCTGCATATCGGCGAGCCTGACTCTCCGTACCAGATTCGCATTATTAACGGCATGATTGCTATGTCGGATGACGGATTCCAGAGCGCGAAGGTTGCCATCGGGCACTTTGCAACTGATGAACTGGGCGATCACTGGGGCGTAAATGCCGACATCATCGGCGGCAAGCTGCTTATCAGTAACGGTCTGGTAATCGAGGCTCCGAATGATGACGGTGTGATGCAGTTCAAGGTTGACGCTACCGGAGCTTGGCTGTATAACTCTACCTTTGTTTTGGCGAAGGACGGCGGCGGCAAGATTTTAATCGACCCGCGCTACGGCATTGCTTCCGGCAAGGGAAACCTGTATACAACGAACGGCACGACAGTCACCCCCTCGTTTATCGACGAGGACGGAAAGATTGTGTTCGATGATGATATCACGCTGAAGGGCTTGAAGATTCCGAAGGGTACGAACTTCTACATCGACGCCAATGACGGCAAGGCTTATTTCCGTGGCAATATCTATGCCGAGGACGGCATTTTCAACGGCACCGTTTATGCCAAGGACGGCGAGTTTACCGGCAAGATTACTGCGACGAGCGGTGAATTCTCCGGCGAGCTGAAGGGTGCTTCGGGCACTTTTTCGGGTACGCTGAAGGCTGGTAAGATTGACGGCGGTATGATTTCCGGCACGATCAAGTCTGATGAAAAGGCTGGAGGAGCGTTGGAAGGCGTTAGCTTGAATATCGGCAACGGAGCGTTTCAAGTAGATAGTTCTGGCAACGTAACTATTAAGAGCGGCAACATCAGCTGGGGCGCAGTTACCGGAACCGATGAGATTGACCAGAAAATCGAGAACGCACAAAATACCGCAGATTCCGCATCGAGCAAAGCCAGCTCTGCCAAGAGGGCGGCCGATTCTGCTCAAAGTGATGCTGATGATGCGAATGATGCTATTGCATCGTTAGCCAACGGTAAAAAGATTTCCGGTGTTACCGGAACATTCATCAGCGGCAACACGATTAAATCTCCAAACATCGAGGGCAATAATATTACGGTAAATGGCTACTTTCAAACGAAGTCGTCTTCGAGCACGGTTACCGGCTATATGGGTGCGATGACAGGTGAAGACGTCAACGGACGAGAAACCCCGGGCGTTGGTCTTAGCGCAACCTGCACTAACGGCATTATGCAAGCGCCATACGTTATTGTAACCGACTCGGGCGTTCGTCTACAGGGTGGCGATGTATCGCTCTATGTGACAAAAGGCAGTGCTCGAATCGACACTGGGTCGAAGGTTATCGATCTTTTAAGCACAACGGCTACATTTGGATAAGAGGTGATATACGTTGGCAACTGTATCTGCTCGAAATATTACCTCGACCAGTGTTACTGTCCGCGTAACCGGAGTTAAAAGCGGAGACGAATTATATTTCTTCGTTCGTCTTCAAAGCGATTCCAGTGACGTATCCGGATATGCCTACGATAGTGCGTCCAGCACATCCGCAGAAGCCGATATTGGTGGACTGGAGCCGGGAACCAATTATCTGGCCAACGTCAGAATCAATGGGAAATGGGCTACCGCAGTTAAATTCAAAACTGACCCCGAAGAAGTTGATTTTGGAGGCGATATTGACACCAAATGCACCACAGACTCGATTTCTGCCCGATTGGTTGGTATCAACACCGACTACCCAAACAACAAGGTGAGAGTCACTTTTTATGTGGCTGGGAGCCAAGTATCATCATTTACTTTCGCCGGAGTACCGTCTTCAGGTACAACGAAATGGATGACAAAAACCGGTTTGAAACCCGGAACAAGGTATTCTGTTTCGATTGAAGCTGAAGATCTTGTGACTGGGTGGAGTAATTCTTGGAGTGACAGAGTTACTACAGACAAGATACTCGTTTCTGCATGGAGCTGGTCTTCATCCAACGGTACTGCATCAGCTTCTCAAACTAAAGCTGCTTATACTGCTTTAACCAATAATGGCTCCACTTCGGATTTTTCATATCTTGTGTGGAACGATATGTGCAGCAAAGTTATCGAAATTGAAAATGCGGCTGGTCTTACTTGGAGCACCAAATACGCATCATACGCGGATACCAAAATGTCATCTTCTGACAAGGTGCTGACCGCAACCCGGTTCAATTCACTTCGCTATAATATCGGCCGCAGTTACTCTACCGGTATTAACGAGGTTGCCTCAGGCGACACTGTGTATGCTTGGTACTTTACCACGCTCGCCAGATGTATGAATGAGTGGATAGATCAAATCTAAAGGAGCACACATGACAAAAGAAATTCTCGCGGAAGTAGCGCAGATTCACAATCGTCTGGCGGAAATCTCAGTCCGCGGCGATGATGCTATCCGCATGGCAGAAGTGCTGACGCGCTGCCGAAATCTCGCGCAGCAACTCTCAAACCTCGCAGAAGAGGACAACTCTGCGGACTAAGAAAGGCGGTGAACTTATGTCGCTTTGCGACCAATCGCCCTATCAGCTGCCGACTGTCACATTTGTTGGCGGTGCAACACAGCAGCTGGCGTTCCATACCTACTTTGAGGACAACGGCCGCCCGCTCAGCATGAGAGGCTGCACCGGCTACTTTTCTGTAGCTGAGTATCTGAATAAATCTTCCCCGCTGATTACCAAAACGATGGATATCATCGAGAGCAAAACCGACGCGACAGACAACATTCTTCGCGTCGAACTCGAACCATCTGACACGGTCAATCTGGCGGGAAAATTTATTTATCAGGTCACTATCAAAGGTTCCGAAGGGGATGTGGACATTCCCTATCAGGGCATCATGTATGTGACGCGCAATATTGACAAACCAATCATTAAGTAAAGGAGAAAAGGCATGAATACTAAGTATTTTCTGAACCTTGTAGCGGGCAATGTATTCCGTTCCAAGGAGACGCCGGCTATTCCGACGAAGTATTACATCGGCCTTAGCAAGACCGAGCCCAATGAGACCGGCGGCAATGTAACAGAGCCGGAGACTGCAGCAGGCTACGCTCGTGTTGAGCTGAACAGTCTGGGTGAGCCGGTTGACGGTCTGGTAACCAACCAGCAGGCAATCAACTTCAATGAGTCTACCAACGGCTGGGGCACTGTTACCCACTTTGTTGTATATGACTCTAATGAGGCCGGCGCGGGCAATCTGCTGATGTACGGCGCACTGACTACGCCAAGAACGGTCGAGACGGCTACCATCATGACCATCAAGGAGAATTATCTCAAGCTGTCCGTTCAGAACCCGACCGCCTAAGTTTAAGATAAGGGGACAAGCATGAAGGATTATAAACTCTATCTTCGTGACCGGCTGATCAACATTGATCTGGTTACCAAGTCTCGTTACACCGAATGTGACCTGACGATATCCTCTATCCCCTTCCGTGAATATGTCGGCGAGGTATATGACGCAATCATCGTAGACAGTCATGTGGTCGATACTTATCTGACCGGCCTTTTCTCTGTAGATGAAGGCGTGGTTATCCATTCGGAAATTGATCAGATTCTGCGGCACGTTATGGAACGCGGCATGAACGCGCTTGTTATTGACAGCAAAGCGGAGCTCACCTCTCACAAGATTCTGAGCTCCTTCCCTAACGCGCTCACGATTCACAGCGAGCCGACCGAGCTGCATGCCGAGACCTTCGAACAGGCTGATGACGTTGTTGTTCTGGCGGTAGACAAGCTGAATATGGAAGTACGCAAAAAGCTCTCCGGCACGGAGAATGGTTTGGAAATTCAGACCACCGCGCAGGAGATTAAGCAGGCGCTTGAAAAAGCGACCGGTGCACTTCCCTTCTCCGCAGAAGTTCAGCAGACTTGGAGCCACAAATTCGACAAAGCCGAGAACGCATTGCATTTTCAAGCAGAATTGCAAAGTTTATGCTATCAGCTTTTCTCTGATGGCGGCATGACGGCGATTGAGCCTTATGCGGCACCGCTGCAGGTGGAGATTCTTTACTCTCTGGGCGGCGGCGCTTCTTCTTTCGCTCTTGATTCTACAGTTGTAGAAATAGCAAAGAATAGTTTTTTGCAGACTGAGACTTCCGTAATTCCAGTCGCGTTTCCGGTTCAGTTTTTACTGACCTATGCCGTCGGCGCAGAGACTCAAACAGTAGTTTCTGCGGCAGTTACCAACCTGTGTTACAACTACTTCTCCGGCGGCAGCTCCGGTATGGAGATCACAGCGAAGCTCGGCGAGCTTGAGGAACACTTCCCGCTCGGCGGCTTTGAAAATGCTGTCCAGATAGAGAATACGGCCGCCGGCCATTTTCTGCTCGAAAAGAGAGAACACGCTGATTCCGATAGCGTTATCGCGGTTGCGTGTGATGCAGCGTTGACTGGTTCTTCTCCTGAACTGGTTTCTGTTGTGGTACTTGGCTGCGCGATTGAGGAGTTCATCCGAAGATATCGGCTACTGTCTGAAGTTGATGATAGGTCTCTGGCTGATATAGACACGATGACATTCGACGACTTAGACTATGTGATTTTGTAAGAAAGGCGGTGTGAGATGAGCAAAACACCTAACTATGACCTGTTCGTCACAGATGATGCAGGGATTAAATTCAAGGACTGGCGCGAACAGATGGCGTCCGAGTCCAATTCCAATATGGTGAAGATCGACGCCGCCCTTTCCGGAAAGGCTGAGCAAAGCCGTTCGGTCGAAATTACGCTGACGGCTGACGGCTGGATTGGCGACGCCGCGCCATTTTCGCAACAGGTTGCAGTAGCAAATCTGAAGACTGATACCAATGGGTCTATTGCGATTGCAAGCGGCGCGACGGCAGATCAGCGTGCAGCTGTCCGCAAGGCTCAGCTTTCGATTGCGGCGCAGGCTGATGGATTGCTTACTCTGAACTGCGACGGCAAGAAGCCCACGGTGGATATTCCTGCTGTGGTTGTACTCTTAGGATAAAGGAGGATGAAATAATGCCTATTATTTCGGCATTTCCGACGGGCGAAAGTACCGTCGATTACACTGGCCCTAAATCCGGTTTGCCATCGCTGGAAGAGGGCAAGGTTGCGTATGTAACCGATGAAAAGCGGCTGTATACCGGCAATGCTGATGGCACGAACACACAGATTCCGAATGCGGATGATGTTAAAACCGATGTTTCAGACGCGGTTAACTCCCACAATTCCGCAACAGACGCGCACGCGGATAAGTTTGCGGCTGTAAATGCTGCTATCGGCAACCTCACCCCTTCCGCCTGCAAAGTAACTCTCACCGCTTCCGGCTGGGATTCTTCTGCAAAAACCCAATCCGCAACGGTCTCCGGCGTACTGGAAGACGAGAGCAAGCAGCTTATCATGCCGATGCCTGCGGGAACGAGCATGAGTGCTTACAACGAAGCAGGCATTCAGATGACGGCGCAGGCTGCGAACGCGGTTACGTTTACGGCGGACGCTGTGCCGAAAACAGATGTTGAGGTCTGGGTTGTTGTGCAGAATGTAAATGATGTGACGCCGCCGACGCTTGATCAGGCAAGTTGGGATTATATCAGCAAGCAGTCTTTGGCAGGTAATGCTAAGAACCTGTGGGCAGTCGGCGATTGCAAGAAGATTAAGCTGAACGGCAATGCAGGTTTATTGAGTTTGAACACGGAGCTGTACGTTTACATTCTGGACTTTGACCACGACAGCAGCACAGTTGGCGGCACGAAGGATGGAATTACGTTCGGCACGTTCAAGACAGCGCTTACCGGTGGCAAAGATGTGGCGCTGTATAACAGCAGCGGATTTGGTATGAACACTTCAGATATCAATATTGGCGGTTGGAAAAATTCCAACATGCGCTACGCTATTTTGGGTTCGACAAACACTAAGAATGGCGATGCTACTGCATCAACCGCAACTTCGCCAAAAGCTAACACGCTGATGAGCTGCTTGCCGGCTGATCTCCGTGCTGTGATGCGCCCGATGTGTATCTATACGGACAACATGGGCGGCGGCTCTGACACTGCGTCTTATGTTACGACGACTATCGATTTTCTGCCGCTTCTGGCTGAATTTGAGATTCACGGCGCTCGTAAAAAGGCAAACTCGGCTGAAAAGAATAATCAGCAACAGTATATGTATTTTAAGAACGGTAATTCTACGCTGAAATATAATTACGCATCTCCCTCTTCTTCGGTGTATTGGTGGTCGCGCTCACCCTCGGCAGAAAGCGAAATCCTTTTCTGCTTTGTTTTCTATGGGGGTGCAAACGATAATGGAGCTAGTGGTTCAATTGGCGTTGCCCCGATGTTCAAAGTCTAAAGAAGCGACGCGCTTCCGCGTCGCTTGCTAATCTATAATCTCTAATAAAACTACAATTCGCCTTTGAATACTCTTAGCGATTTGTGGGAGTGTGGTCAATCGTTCGGATTTCTTCTGCAGTATAGATTTCTGCATCGTCCGGCATATCGTACCACACTCTCCCTATATTCGGTGAAGTGATAAGAGGTATATATTTCGTTTTGTCTATTGCGCGGGCTCTTTTTTGCATAAGAGGGAGCCCTTTCGCAGTACAGGGATTGTGAGCTCTCAAAACTCGCTCATATACCCCATCCTTTAAGCGGAGAACATAAGGGCTTACGCCAACTATGCCATCACGGAAAAGCTGAACTTTCACTTTTCATTCATCCCTTTCATGATTATTTTTTCGATATACTTAGAGAACGTAACGTCTTTTTCCTGAGCCTCTGACTTGAGGGTGTTCAACAATGAATTGGGAAGAGTGATACAGGTTGTGCTACGACTGCCATCTTCCTCAACCTCGCCGAAGATAGCCTCATATTCGTCACCAGTAAGGTGTTCTTCGCACCATACTTCTGCTTCAGCGGTATCCAGCGGTTCTAATGTCTGGCCGGCTTTGCATTTTCCATCTTTGCTAAAAATGCAATATTGAGTGTCTGCGCCACCTTGACCGAACATGAAGAACTCACCGGTTCTCTTTTGGTAGAGTTCCTCGCGGAACCAAGAGTCAGAATCGATTGGCTCGTTTGCTTCATAGGTTCCGATTAACTGTGCTGTTTCGGTGTTGTATCTTTTGCCTCGAATAATCTTGTTCATAACGATTAACCCTCTTTCTCTTGTTAGTGGAACACTCCTTTGATACTTCCATTGTATCTTAACTTTTATTGAAAGTCAATACTTTTATTGAGAGTTAATACTTTCATTGAAAGTTGTGTCAGTATGATCTTCGCGAATTGAGGCGTTCATATTATTTTTGAAAGGAATGACTAAATGCAATATGTCATTTACAAGCGGTTCAAGGACGCTGCCCTCTGTGGACCTGTGAACCTGAAAGCTACTCTCCCCTGTTGGGAATCAGAGGGCATTATTTTCTACGAGGGCAAGCCACTTTGCTTTGCAGCCAGTGAGAACGCGCTCTGCCACTTTGCCCGAGACGATGACGGCAAGGGTTTACTGCGCGGCAAGCTGATTGGCGACATCAAGCGCAGGCTTGCGAAACGCGACGGCGATTACCAGAAGCGCTGGGACAAGGTATGGGCAGACAAGCTCTGCGCGAAGTTCAAGCGCAAGGAATACGCGGATTTCTGGATTTGGAACAAGGCGTTCCATGATGCAGAGATTGGCGAGCTGGAATATGTTGCGGAGCTGATTGGATTGGAGGTGCGGCGATGATTTATAATTTGCCGAAAGCACACACGTCCGGCGGAAGCACACCTGTTGAGCCAAGCTCGTGGTCGGTTTCCGATATCAGCGGCGCGACTTACAAGTTTGCGCTGAACTCGAACGGCTACTATGAGAGCAATAACAAGGGCGTGAACAACTCGGCGGCTGTCTGCCGTGTCAACATTCATGCGGCGAAAGCCTGCACGGTGACGTTCAAATGCATTAACTACGCGGAATCGAACTACGACTATGGTCTGCTCGGCGTGATCGACAAGGAGCAGAACACCGGATACTCGGATACGAGCACAAACGTGCAGAAGAGCTTTAAGGGTTCGTCTACGTCGAGCGCGCAGACGTATGCGTACACGAATGTTGCGGCGGGCGACCACTTTATAGATGTGAAGTACCGCAAGGACAGCAGTCAAAGTTCAAACAACGACAGTTTACAATTCACGGTTGAGATAACGGAGGATTGACAATATGCACAAATTTAACACGTTAAAGTACGGGGGGGG
>ERZ838839.343-NODE-343-length-60087-cov-7.014059_pt1 | contig 60087 bp, 61 predicted proteins | sample MGYA00519909_ERZ838839 | MGnify/ENA primary metagenome ERZ838839 (study PRJEB31850, sample SAMEA3708843) | human gut metagenome | biome: human gut; feature: human-associated habitat; material: faeces | place: China | collected 2014 ...
CTTCTACAGAGGGTGTCTTTCTTTTGTGCAATATTTTGGATTTGCTCATTTATAGTTATCTATTTAGTCAAATGGATAGTAGACCACATTGGCACAATATTTATATTAGATATCATCAAACTACTTTGTTTTCTACAATTGGAATAGCACTTGATGGCGGTAGATATTTTACAAACGTTCCATGGACGGGCTTTTTGTTTGAAGGATTAAATGAAAAAAATATTTCTTTTAAATTTATGGTAAATGACACAAAAGAAATGATATTACATGAGTTTTTGTGTGATAATGAAAGTCACGAAGCATTGAGTGCAAGAGGAAAATTTGAAGAATGTATATTAATTTTCTTTTCAGAAGAAGAGAAAGAAGATTTTAAGAAATATGCAGCTGATAAGTGGATAGAAAGACAAAAATATTTGGAAGATGAACAATTGCCCTATATGAAATTACCAAAAAGTTATAGGCAAGATGCATTTAAAGAAGAATATGAAAATGCAATTGTATTGAGAAAAATGCTGAAGGAATATAGAAAATGTAAAAATAGAGATTTTGAAAATATTAGTTGATTTTAGCTAAAAACTTTGAAGAATCTTTGAGTTGATGCTATGAGGGAAAAGAGCCAATAGATTTCATATCAGAACTCTTTTTGCTTCGATTTTAATCGTACGTGAATTGTCAGAGTACATGAAACTGCTTTGTGTAGATGAAAAAGTCCAATTTTCAAAGAAAAATTAATGGCTTATCATTATTAGTATTGATGGTCATAGATATGAGTCAGGTTATTGATGCAGAAAGGATAAGTATAATAATGAGTGATAGAATTGCACTAGTAATTGGAAATTCCAATTACCAATATGTCGAACCGTTAAAAAATCCTAAAAATGATGCTAATGATATAACAGCTGTATTACAGAAACTCAACTTTGACGTAACAACATTGTTAGATGCATCGTTGACAGATATTCAAGGGGCTGTGAATACTTTTTTGAAGGATCTTGATGAACATGCCGTTGGATTACTATTTTATGCGGGTCATGGTATGCAAATTGAAGGAAAGAATTATATTATCCCAATAGATCTTCAGATGACTAGTGAAGCAAAGACTAAAGTATCTTGCTACAGTTTAGATGTTTTTCTTGAGGGAGTATCTGCTTATAATGCAAAAACCATTATTTGTATTTTAGATGCATGTCGAAACAATCCATTTGCTATGGGAAGAGGTTTTTCGACAGGGTTCACCGCTATCTCAAATCCGCCTAAAGGAACTATAATTGCTTATTCTACAAGTGCAGATTGTGGTGCTTCAGATGGTTTAGGTAGTAATGGTTTATATACCCAAGTGTTAAAGGATGCAATGACTATACCAAATCTGAAAATTGAGGAAATGTTCAAATATGTTCGTAACGAAGTATCTAGTATTTCATCTTCTACATATGGCGAAGAGCAATTATCATGGGAATATTCTTCATTAGTTGGAGACTTTTATTTTTCTGTAGAACCGTATCCAGTTAACTATCAATATTCAGATGAAGAAATATTTGAATATATTTCTGAAAAACGTAAAGTTTATAGTGATAAGAATTTAGATATTTATGATATAGAGTGTATGCCTTATGTGGATGCTTATAATCAATATCATATTCCTGTAATTCCTTTGCTTAGAGCTTATTCAAGAATTGATTACAAAAATAAAGGATTTCAGTTCTCTGATCCAACAATTGATCAACTGAATTATAATTATATATCCTCATGGGGATTTAGGCAAAAACATGGGCGTTGGTACTACAAAGACAATTACGTCGAAATGGGAGATCTCCTTCCACTGTCAGAAGAATTAGCGCCTAAAGATCCTGAAGAAGGAAGGGCATTAAAAATTAAGGCTTCTTTAGATGATGAATTGTATGGTGGAAGACTGATGTTTCGAGTATCATCTAACATTCCTAATGGAACGCCGATACTTCTTACGTTGAAAGGAATTAATTATCAGGCTCAGTGTAAAGCGTTTTCTGAAAACGGTACTTTCGAAAGCGAGTGGTTCAGCGATCATGGAAATGATTTGAAAGCTGGGTTTTATACGCTGCAAATTAGTTGTCCGGTTTATAATGTTTTGCCAGATGAAGTCAAGGATGTTTTTGGAGAAAGAAACAGAAATATCTATGGACCAGGTGTGAAATTTGATCCTATAAGTGGAAACTATATTTGCATTGCATATGGAATAGTAATACATTTTAATACGGCAGAAATAATAGATCTTCAACAGAGCATTTCAGATTTATTATAGAAAGATATCGTGATAAACGTAAATATCAATCACTCGCTTGGTGCCCTCGTTTGTGAGTTGACCACATTGGGGTCTGACCGTGCGTCCAGCTAAGGGTATATAGTCCGGTGGGTGGAAGCCCCATCAAATAAGCTGCTAACCACAGCATTTGAAGCGAGTCTTGAGTCTGCCGCGGCAACGCTGCAGGCTAAGCGTAGACAGCAAGGTAACAGGGCTAGCTAGTGAGCGCCGAAATCCTGGTTATTGAGGATTAACGAATCATAAGCGAGTGATCCAGTTTATGGTTAGGAATGATCTGATTTGTAAAACCAAGACAGGTAGATATTATAACAATAGCTTTAAATTTGACGACCAGACCCAGGCAGGTGAGTATGGAGCTGATTTTGAGGGAAAGATCAAGTTGGATGAATTCATTGATTTAAAAACTGGTAAGTGGACCAGGGAGGAGATGCCGAAAGATCAAAAATAAGAATAGATTGTATAATCATCTGGATCAGTGTAGATACAAATGCTTAATCCAGCGAATACACAAATTTATGATAGGATTGTGATTACGGTCTTAGAAAAATCTTCAGGATTCTGAGCATGTTTCGAATGGAGGGGAAGCGGCCAGCTAAAAAGTCTTTGGAGTGCGTTTTTGAGATAATCCGCTTGGATAAAATGAAACGAACTGTACAAACCGAACAAATTGTACGAATTTATGATTGGAAATGTTAGGGGTAATCATCTCAGAAATGTGGTAGGATGAAAAGATACTGGTTAATGAGGACTTACAATAGTACCACTTATAGTTTAGGGGTGATAAAGTTTTTGGCTTTGAGTAATTTGCAAGGAGAAAGAATTATGGACAATACAAATTTTTTGAAAATAGTATATTTTGACGAAGCATTTGTTGCGGATTTCATGCAGATTATTGCAGGTGGTGAACTTAAGAAGACGACAGAGTTTATCACTGAAGTTAACTCTGGAATTGAGGGAACTGCGGGTATAGAGGGTGGCATAGGAACTGAAAAAAATGCGTTATCCAAAATCTTTACTTTTTTAAGTGGTGCGACAGTCAATGTAGAAGCGAGTGTAAATACAGATCTTTCGAGAAAGTCCGATAGGATTGCTAAAAATATTCTTGAAAATACACTGCTTGCAGATTTTATTGCTCTGCTTGATGCTGACCAGCGCAGATCAAAGAATAAGCGTTGTAGCGGTATTAAAGTATTCCCTAAAGTGGTTGTTAGACCGGAAGTAAATTCCTTTTCGTATATTATGCTAATAGCTCCTTTTCTTAGCATGATTGATGGCGAATTACCATTCAAGACCGACGATGGCGAAGCGATGAAAATTGACATAACTAAAATAGAGGAAGCCATAGAGAAAGGCCGTGGCTATTATGAATTTGTGGCTACTGTTGATGGTAAGGATGTCATTTTGAGATTTAATCGTAGCGCTTTCAGAAACAGCTATACGATGTCTGATTTACCTAAGATGCGACTTACATACTATGCGATCCATGTGGGAAAAATTGAAAAGTCTGATTTGCAGGTTCAAAAAGAGTTTGAGTTTGGAACTACAAAAGTGTCTAAACGTGTAAATTATGATTCTACATTGGAAGACAGTTCTACAGCTACTGGAGTTGATGTATACGATGTTGTGTTAGCTGGGGTGTTGGAGGGATAATGGATAGAATAGAGATATATTGGGGAGCGGACAAAGATTTCGAAGAAGCGACTGAAAAACTTACAGGTGAGTACTTCTTGGTGGACGTTGTTAATCACATCAATAAGACTGACGTAAAGATTGAAGGTGTAGGTGGAAAAAAAGATCCACCTATGGAAGTAGAGAATCTTCTAGTTCACACGGACGATTACGGTGGTGTGAGAGAGTGGGCAATTCTTGGCTTTTCTAACAATGTTTTGCGTAATCTGAAAGTTAATGTTAAAAATCTATGGCTTTGCAATCCTCCGATAAAAATTTATGAGGATATTGTAAAGAATTACGAAAAAGAAATAATCACAGAGCATCGGACTTTATATCCTGAAATCACAATAGAGGATATGTGTAAGATGTCTGAAGGGTTTAATGATGCTGTAATAGGACAACCCCATGTAATGAAGCAATCGTTGGCTTCAATTTATGCTTTACGGAATAGTGAGCGTAGAAGGCCAGTTACGCTTCTATTTTTGGGTGATTCAGGTATCGGAAAAACAGAGACGGCAAAATATATTAGTTCGTGTCTAGGTACGGATATGGTTAGAATCCAATTTTCAATGCAGCAGACGAACAGTGCTTATCAGTACATTTTTGGTGCCGATCATGGTGAGGATAGCTTGGCTCGTGAATTGATTAGACGCAGATCTAATGTTATACTGTTAGACGAATTTGATAAGGTATCTCCTTCATTCTACAATGCTTTTTATCAAATGTTTGATGAAGGTACTTTTGTCGATTCGAATTATTCAGTGGATGTTTCCAAGTGTATTATTATTTGCACTACGAATTACAGAACTGAAGAAGAAGCGGAAAAGTATCTGGGGACACCAATCTATTCAAGATTTTCTAAAGTTGTTATTTTTAATCCGATTAGCGTAGATAATAAATTGAAAATTGCAAGAAAATGTTATACAGGGCTAATGGAACAGATAGATGCTGAGGATAAAGTGCTTATTGAAAATAATTCTGTTTTATCGTTTTTTGAAAAAGTTATTAAAGAGGGTGCTTATCCCAATATGCGTATGCTGAGGAACGATATTGAGGATGCGATAAACTTTGAAATATTGAAAGTAAGGGGCATTATTCAATAATTAAGACTTACCACGCCTAAAATGAGCTTTGTACCTTGGAAGTTCAATATTTCAGCTGATGGAATACTGGTACTTGACACCACGAGCACATTAACAAAACTGATTTCTTATGGAGAATGCAATGAATAAAAATAGAGATGATTTTTCACAGCAAGTAAAAGATATGCTTGCCAAGCGTGCGGGATATCGATGCTCAAACCCAGATTGCCAAAAACCAACTGTTGGAGCTCAAGAGGGAGGCTCCAAATCAATCAGTATAGGAATTGCGGCTCATATAACTGCAGCTGCACCAGGTGGGCCTCGTTATAATGCTGCTATGACACCTGAAGAGAGAAGTTCTATAGATAATGGCATTTGGCTGTGTTCAAACTGTTCCATTGTAATTGATAAAGATGAACACAAATATACTGTAGAATTATTAAAAACTTGGAAAAAGGATGCTGAAATAAAATCCCATGTTAACATTGTTCATTCTACTGCTGAATGCTCGACAGCAGCTATTTGTCCTGATATATATAATCTTTTATTATTTAGAAAAGATTTGACTGAATGTTTGAAATGGTTATATTTATTTAAGGGATCCACCCATATCATTCTAGATTCAAGCAATTTTCCTTTACCAATTAACTGGAAAAAATTATTAGCTGATAATAATTCGTTTTTAGGTATGGACTTTACAATAACGCTTCACGAAATATGTGAATATATTGAAAAATTAAAACTTCTTATGAATGAAGAAAAAGAACGAATAGAAAAACAATATCCTCGTAGTAAAAGTAGACGTATTGCCGATATGGGAACTGTAACGTATTGTAATCGTCTTGCTGATATTACATCGTTTCTATCAGAAAAATTCAATCAAAATATTTTAGACACCCTTTCGCAAAAACTGGGAAAATAATAATATTTATTAGCTTGATATGGGTACTTGACCACGCGAATATAGTATGAACAAAATTTAGAAAAATATCAGAAAATTTATCGTGATGGAATGCGTATCGATTAAGAGGGATAAGTTTAGCTTGTCTGGAGACTCTCGGGGTCTGACCGTGCGTCCAGCTAAGGGTATATAGTCCGGTGGGTGGAAGCCCCATCAAATAAGCTGCTAACCACAGCATTTGAAGCGAGTCTTGAGTCTGCCGCGGTAACGCTGCAGGCTAAGCGTAGACAGCAAGGTAACAGGGATAGCTAGTGAGCGCCGAAATCCCAAAAGAACCAGAGGGCCGACATCGTGGTCAGGATGGAAGGCAACATATGTACTTATCGTTACGGTGAGATTTTACATACTTCTGCGGCGTTGGTGGGAACTATTCATGTTACACAGGGAATATATATCAACTGGAGAGAACCTGCATTTTCTTCCTGAAGTGTGTAAACAGGAAGTATGCCTGACAACCAAAAGAAGGATGGCAAAAGAAATGCAGGTAGTCGGAGGCCCGCATTTATTGAATAATCCGGAGCGAAGTCCATCACCTGTCCGGTTTATGGAAATCACCGTTCCGTTTTAAAGGAAATCATTATTCCGCTAAAAAGGAAATCACTTTGTTATTAAATCCTTATAATGGAGATATACACTTTATAGTGTAAATTCATTACAAGGAGGTCACGATTATGACCAAGTATCGAGAAATCATCCGGCTTACCGGATTGGGCTTCTCTCAACGCAACATCATGGCAAGCTGTGGTGTTGCTCAGAAAACTGTAGTCAAAGTTCAAAAACGTGCCAGAGAATTAAAGCTTTTCTGGCCTCTCGATGAATCCATGACAGATGTTGAACTTCAAAGGCTTATGTTTTCCAAGGAAAGTACGGTATCACAAAACAAGCGTATGCCGGACTATGATTACATCAGCAAGGAGTTGCTCCGTAACGGAGTCAGCAAAAAGCTCCTGTGGACGGAATACATGGAGGATTGCCGTGCTAACGGCGAGGAACCTCTCATGTATTCACAGTTCTGTTATCACATCCAACAGGATGAGCAGAAACGACGTGCTACCATGCATATCAACCGCAAACCTGGCGAACAGGTCGAGGTCGACTGGGCAGGTGATCCTGCAACAATCATCGATCCAGATACTGGTGAAATCTTAAAGGCTTACATATTCGTAGGTGTAATGACCTACAGCCAGTATGCGTATGTAGAAGCCTTCCTGGATATGAAGCAGAAATCATGGATTAACGCCCATGTCCATATGTACGAGTTTTTTGGCGGCGTTGCCCGAATCCTTGTACCAGACAACTGCAAAACTGCAGTCGTCCATAATGGTGGCTGGAAAGACCAGCAGATTAATGAAACCTATCAGGAAATGGCAGAATACTATGGCACAGCTATCATTCCGGCTCGTGTCAGAGCACCCAAGGATAAGCCAAATGCGGAAGGAACGGTAGGAAATCTCTCTACCTGGATAACAGCAGCACTCCGTAATGAGCAGTTCTTTTCTCTTGCCGAATTAAACCGTGCAATCAGAGAAAAGCTGGAGCAATTCAACCGAAAACTCTTTCAAAAGAAAGAGGGCAGCCGGTTAGACTTATTCCTTGAAGATGAAAAGCCATTTCTTGCGCCATTACCTGCAACCCGTTTTGAACTGAGTGACTGGAAGACAGCCACTGTTCAGTTCAATTATCACATATCTGTGGACGGAATGCTATACTCAGTTCCGTATGAATACATCAAAAAGAAAGTTGATGTAAAGATAACAGATACAACCGTTGAAATTTTTTACAGTCATAACCGCATTGCTTCCCATCGGCGTCTGAAAGGACGTCCTGGGCAGTACAGTACCATTACAGAGCATATGCCGGAAGACCACCAGAAGTATCTGGAGTGGAATGGCGACTGTTTCCGTAAATGGGCTAAGCGGATTGGCATAAATACGTACACTGTGGTCAATGCAATACTGACCTCCAAACGAGTGGAACAACAGACGTATCGGAGCTGTATGGGACTTCTAAAGCTTGCTGATAAATATTCAGAGGCTTTGCTTGAAGCATCCTGTAAAAAGGCTTTGGCCTATACATCCTCGCCCAGTTACAAGAGTATCAAAAACATCCTTGTAACGGGTTCTGTAAAAACAGAATCGGAATCATCTGAGTCCAAGACCACACGTAAAGCACACGGCATCACAAGAGGTGCAGACTACTATCGGAGGTAATCACATATGACAAATCAGAGTACAATAGATAAACTTATTGAAATGCGTCTTACCACAATGGCAGATGCATTCCGCACCCAGCTTGACGATCCTAAATTCAAAGAAGTTCCTTTTGAGGATCGCTTCGGAATGCTGGTGGATATCGAATACAGCAAGCGAAAAAATAACCGCCAGAAGCGTCTGATCCGCAACGCTGGATTTGATCAGCCGGAAGCAAGCATCATGGATATCAACTATACTTCTGGACGCAGGTTAAACAAAGAACTGATAAAGCGACTTGCAACCTGCGAATATATATCTGAACACCGGAATCTATTTATTACCGGTGCAACAGGCTGTGGCAAAACATATATGGCATGTGCCTTTGGTATGGAAGCCTGCAAGCAGTATTACAACACCAGGTATGTCCGTATGCCGGACTTACTCATGTACACATTGGGGTCTGGTACTCGAAAGAGAAAATAAAAAAATCTAAAGAAAACATAAATATATCATATTAGCCCAGAAAAATCTATGGAAAGATTTTGTGATGATCCCTTAAGAATGATGTTTTAGCTAGATTTCATGTAAGAATATGATGAGGAAAAATGTTTTTCAAAACCCAATTAAACCAATAACTATTATAAATGAGACAAGGAGTAACATACATTGCCAAAATTAATTATCAACAAACTCGGTCCTGTTGAGACCTGTGAACTGGAGTGTTCCCAATTTATGAACTTTACGGGTTTTCAGGCATCTGGAAAGAGTACAATTGCCAAAGCAATTTATTATTTTAGAACAATTAAAGATGATATCATCGAGCTTGCAAAATCGCAGGCATTGGATGCGACACCTGTATATGGAGCGAAAAGTACTCTTAGTATAGAACATGGAATTACTTTGAGAAAAGCTCTTGAAAATTATTTGCGTGAAAAATTTTTAAGAACCTTTGGATCATCATGGGGCATGCCAAACGACATGTACATGGAATATCATTTCACTAAGACATGCTATGTTAAGATTTCTTTGGAAAATGATAGCAGATATTCTACACCAAACTACATTTGGATCACGATGAGTAATGAACTGATTCGTTTTTTGAAAGCAAATAACCATACACTTTCTGTAACACCATTGGGAATCTCTGAAGAGGATCTGAGGATTTTTAAAAAGAATTTATATGAGATTTTTGAGGATTCTTGTTCTGTCGTCTATATTCCGGCAGGACGCAGTATGATTACGCTACTTTCTCAGCAATTGAGTTATATTTATGCCACAATGGATGATATGCAGAAAAGATCTTTGGATACCTGCACAAAAGATTACCTGGAGAGGATACTTCGATTAAAACCAGAATTTTCAGAGGGGCTGCAGGGCTTAGCTTATTCATCGGGGCGTTCTGGATTGTCACCGCGACTTGTGGCGCAGGCACTGGATTTAACTCAGAAAATACTGCGTGGAACTTACCGTTATAGCAATGGAGAAGAACAGATTGTTTTAGAGGATGGGAAATATGTAAAGATAAACTTTTCGTCTTCGGGACAGCAGGAATGTGTCTGGATTTTGAATCTATTGTTTTACTACTTAGTTCAACAAAAAGAAATTCTATTTATTATTGAAGAGCCGGAGTCACATTTGTTTCCGGAATCACAGAAATATATTACGGAATTGATTGCATTAGTCAATAACTGCGGACATTCGATTGTACTGACAACACATAGCCCGTATGTATTGGGAACGTTAAATAATTTATTATATGCAAAAACGATTTCGCCACAGGCGAGAAAAGAAGCAAACAAAATTATTCGGGAATCTTTATGGCTGGATTATAATGCATTTGATTCTTGGTTTGTAAAAAATGGAACAATTGAAAATTGTATGGATGCAGATATTCATATGATTCAAAATGAAAAAATTGACGAAATCTCTAAAGTAATTAATGAAGATTTTGAACGATTGCTGGAACTACAGACTACCAATGAAGAAAGTGTGGTGTTCTAATGCCGTTAAACGGATTTATATCTTTATGTGGCAAAAATGCGAAACAGATTGTTTCTCGAGATAAAGGGAATTCACAATATCATAAAGCAAATAATGTTTCAAATTCGGAAGTAACACATTATCAGATAGACGGAAAAGTAATTAAGACAGGTGACAGATGTGATTATCTTCTTATGAACGAAACCTCCAAGACAGCATATTTGATTGAATTAAAAGGATCGGATCTTGTGAAGGCTGCCAGTCAACTAGAGGCAACGGAAAATGCTTTGCGGTCTCAGCTAGTGGAATATCAATTGCAATACCGAATTGTTGCGAATAAATGTAAAACACAGGAAATACATTCCAGTGCGTATAGGAAATATCAGATACGATGGAAGAGTCGTTTACTACAGAAAACGGGATATATTGAAGAAAAAATCTAGAAAATAGAAAAAAGAAATTTGTAAAGTTGGATCTTCTTACAGTCGTATTCCAGAAAGATGTGAGTTGAAATAAGTATGAACTGATCTGTAAAGTATGGAATCAAGTCGCTTTAAGTGAAGGTGTGATTATCTCGGAAATGTGATAGGGTGAGAAGGTACTGGTTATTGAGGATTAATGACACAGTTGTTATAGTGCTTTATTGCGAAAGGGATAATCCGAAGAATTAAATATAATTTTGGAGCTAGAAGGGAACATTACAATGAACATACAAATATTCGGAACTAAGAAATGCAACGATACAAAGAAAGCTGAGCGTTTTTTCAAAGAGCGCGGCATCAAGTACCAGTTCGTAGACATGAAGGAAAAAGGCATGAGCAAAGGAGAATTTAATTCTGTAGCTCAGGCAAATGGTGGACTGGAAAATATGATTAATTGGGATGGCAAAGACAAGGATTTATTAGCTTTGATTAAATACATTGCTGATGAGGATAAGCTTCAGAAAGTGATGGAAAATCCATCTGTAATTAAGACACCAGTGGTCAGAAATGGAAAACTTTCTACGCTCGGTTATCAGCCGGAGATATGGAAGAAGTGGCAATAGAAAAGCTGGGAGGAAACATGAAAGAATGACTTATTATGATCAAGAAAACCAGTTTTTACGCCAGCGGCTGCAGAAAGAAATCCCAATTTTGACAGCATTAATTCAGAATTTATATCAGGAACTGGACCGGAAATTTCATTTGAATGGAGCAAAAATACCGGTAACATTTGGATTTGAGACCGATTCTCTGGGATCCTATACAAGGCAGAGTGCTCATGAAAAGGAACATTTTCATTTTTCCCTGCTCTTTGTTGCGTATGGAGTCAACAATCCGTTGTCAAAAGAGGACCGTATCGATTTATTCAAGCATGAATATGCGCATTACATGCAGTACAATATGCGGATACCTGAGAAGTATAAATGGCAGGCTGGAACACATGGAAGTGCGTGGAAATATTGTTGTTCTCTTATAGGTGCAGCACCGACACCTTATTATAAGGCAGGAGAGGCGCTGTTGGATCATAACTATGATAAAGTATTAAAAAGCCGGATTCATGATAAGACAGTGCCGATTCGAGATACGTATCAGCGCCAGCAGAAAGCACAGAAGCAGAAGGATGAAGTTGTTCAATATAAAATTGGAGACAATATCACACATCCGAAATTCGGAGATGGAATCATAGAAAAGATTAATCTGAGATCTGGTGGAGTTCATCTTCATATTCGGTTTGATGGTGAGGTGAAATGTATTGATCAGAAGTGGTTGATGAGGAGGAAATATACATAGGTTTATAAAAATTTCAGAAAGACAACATGGCAAAGATACTACAAATTATTATAGTAAAAATAAAGGAGGAACCTAGCTATGGACATATCTGATTTTATAGGAGCTGCAAAAACCTTTCACGTTCTTGGAATAAAGGTCACAAAAGATGGCGACCTCATAAATGAATGGTACAGCGAACCCGAATGCCGTAGAAATATCTATTCTGCAACGAAGAGCTTCACATCCTGTGCAGTTGGTTTTGCTGTCCAGGAAGGATTACTGTCTTTAGATGAAAAACTGACGGATGCCTTTCCCGAAGATTTACCCGATGTGATCGATGATAATCTGAAAATGGCAACGGTTCGAGACCTGCTTACGATGTGTTTAGGACAGGAACAGGGCAGCCTTATGGGAGAACAGCGGCCATTATACCAGGAGGATGACTGGGTAAAAATGTCTTTGGCGATTCCGTTTCAATATAAGCCAGGTACACATTTTGTATATAATAATGTTGGTCCCTACCTGGCAGGCATTCTTGTACAGAGACGTTCCGGATGCGATCTGGTCTCTTATCTTACACCAAGGCTTTTTAAACATCTTGGAATCAAGCGGCCGACATGGGAGACGGATCCTCTTGGAAACAGTTTTGGCGCAGGTGGATTGTTCCTTACACTTTCTGAACTTCATAAATTCGGATTGTTTTACCTGAATAAAGGAAAATGGAATGGAAAACAGATTTTATTCGAAAAATGGATAGAAGAAAGTACAGCAGCATCCGATACAGACAATTATGGTTATCTTTTCTGGAGAGGAGAATACAATTCCTATCGGGCGGATGGAAAATATTCTCAGATTTCTATGATCCTTCCGGACAAGAATGCGGTTATTTCGATGGTCGCAGAATGCCGGAACGGGGAAGAACTTATGAGTGCTTTGTATGATTTGGTATGTGCAAAGTTATAGATTATTATTGCATAATTGTGAAAAAGGAAAGACCAAAAGAGCCCAAACAGCTCGTCTATATAAGATAGATGGGCTGGATTCCGAAGCTGATGAAGGTGCTGGAATTGATCTTGGAAGAAGGAAAATAATTGCCGATCCTCCGTTCCTGTGCTGAAATGATTCCGGCAAAAGATACAGGATTATGGATAAATTATATTTGATTGGAGATGGAGAAATATTATTTATATGTTACCCAAAATGCTCAACCTGCCAGAAAGCGAAAAAATGGTTAGATGCACAGAAAATAGAATATACCGAGCGCAACATCGTGGATGTGAATCCAACCTGCGGTGAGTTAAAGGAATGGTATTCTAAGAGCGGCTTTCCACTTAAAAAGTTCTTTAATACCAGCGGCCTTCTTTATAAAGAAATGAAACTGAAGGACAAACTTCCTGCCATGAGCGAAGAGGAACAGCTGCAGCTTCTTGCCACGAATGGTATGCTGGTGAAACGCCCGCTGCTGATCGATGGTGATACCGTGCTGATCGGCTTTAAGGAAGCAGAATGGTCTGAAAAGCTGGGATGATTGGAGAAAGATTGGGAGTCAGATGAACGGATAGAGTAAATTCATTGCCGCATTTTCCCTTCTGTGCTAAAATGGTTTCCGGTATGAAAATATAAGCAAAGAGAGGAACATGAAAATGAACGAAAAACGTACCGGCCTGTTCGAGAATGGCCTGATCTGGTTTGGGGCAGGTGTCTCGATTGCCGAAATCCTGACCGGAACCTACCTTGCACCGCTCGGCATGGGAAAAGGTCTGGCAGCGATTCTTATCGGCCATATCATCGGATGCCTGATGCTGTTTCTGGCGGGCGTGATCGGCGGCAGGGTCAGAAAAAGTGCCATGGAAACCGTAAAAATGAGTTTTGGACAGAAGGGAAGCATCCTTTTTGCTGTCCTGAATGTATTGCAGCTCGTTGGCTGGACCGCCATCATGATCTATGACGGAGCGCTCGCCGCAGACGGCGTAATGCATACGGGCAGATGGATCTGGTGCCTTGTGATCGGAGTCCTGATTATTCTATGGATTGTGATCGGAATCACGAATCTTGGTAAAATCAACACGGTTGCCATGGCAGCATTATTTCTGCTTAGCCTGATCCTGAGCAAGGTCATCTTTGCCGGAGGCGGAGCAGGAGCACCATCGGATGACAGTATGACATTCGGTGCAGCAGTAGAACTTGCGGTTGCGATGCCGTTATCCTGGCTGCCGCTGATCAGCGATTACACAAGAGAAGCAAAAGAACCGGTCAAAGCAACGGCCATCAGCGCGGTTGTCTATGGAATCGTCAGCTGCTGGATGTATGTGATTGGAATGGGAGCAGCGATCATCACCGGAGAATATGACATCGCGCAGATCATGCTGAAGGCAGGCCTTGGCATTGCGGGCCTTCTGATTATTGTATTTTCAACAGTAACAACGACATTTCTGGATGCCTACTCCGCAGGAATTTCCAGCGAGACCGTCGTAAGCAAATGGAATGGAAAGCATGTGGCCATCGTTGTCACCGTCATTGGAACCATCGCAGCGATTGTATATCCGATGGACAACATCACAGATTTCCTCTATCTGATCGGCTCGGTCTTTGCACCGATGATCGCAATCCAGATTGCCGACTTTTTCCTGCTGAAACGGGACAAGAGCAGCCTGGCCGTACATATTCCGAATCTGATCATCTGGGTGATTGGATTTGTGGCATACCGAATTCTGATGAACATCGACATGCCGCTGGGAAACACTCTGCCGGATATGGTGATTACGATTGTAATCTGCCTGATCGTTGGAAAATTTGTTTCATAAAAAGTGAATAAAAAGATCAGATGACTGTTCTGCCTGCATTTGAGCAGGCGGGGCAGTCATTTTGTGTGCCGAGCATGGCACTAATCTTGCTGGTGCAAGTCCAGTCACGGGTATTTACCGCCAAGTGTAGCGAACCACAAGTCGGTATCAGTAACGGTATGGATGGAGGAAGTGGTGTAGCAAAGTTCTTGAGCCTACGAACAGAAACTTGATCAGGCGATTAGGTGGGTGAGATTGCAAATCAAATTGAAGCCCAAATGGTAAACGTAAACCGAATATGTAGTAGCAATAATTCATACCTTTTTAGCTGTATTTTGTATCGTAAACAGAAAGAAAATGCACTATAATCCAAGGCAATGAAAGTACTTAAAAAAGTAGTTTCGTTGCCTTGGTTCCATTTTTAGAAAGAATAATACTTAGGTGGGAAAATTCCCAGGCGCTGTGTGGAGTTTTCTGTAAGAAACCGGGGACAGACCGCACTGTTTCTTGAAAAAGGAAGAAAAGTGGTGAGGGTCTAAGAACCCAAGCTGTGTGGAGATGGCAGAAACAGGAAGAGTGGTGCGGCTTAGCATGGACTGGGCCAGCTTGTACTTCTGGGACAGGTAATACTGGTAGGGAGCAACATGATATACCTCCTGGAACAGGTGGATGAGCCTGGAGCGGGACAGGGAAACGGTATCTGCCAGATGATCCAAGGACAGACTTTCTGTTAAGTGCATATCGATATAATTGCGGATCGCCAGTGCAGTAGGATTGATGGGAACTTTGTTTGCCAGAAAATCCGCCAGCTCCTGAATATATTGATGGAGCAGTACAGCCAGCTTGTCAGCAGAGTGTACAGGGTCGGCGGTAAAGGCATCAAGGATCCGGGTCAGAGGTGTTTCGTTATGGAAGCGGGGGATCAGGGTGACACCGTCTAAGCCGTAATCGGAGAGAAGATGCTGTACCAGACTGCCGCTGACATTGAACCAGATCTTGGTCCAGGGATCAACTTTGTCTGAATAGTAGTGGTGGTAGGTGCCGGCAGTAAGGATATAGGCATCGCCGGCATTTACAGTGAGGATACTGCCGTTTCGCTCGATATGTCCACGACCGCTTAAAACGTATTCAAACACACACAGGGGTCTGCGATAAACCAGGATCTCATAGGCAGGATCCGGGTAAGTGATACCGGCCATGATGGGAGAAAAGCTTTCCGCGGTAGGGCCGGTGTAGACCGTGTATTTTTCAATCTGTGTGCGTGTAATTTCCTGAGGCATGGTGGTTCCTCCATTTTTTGAAAGCAAATTGCAATAATGTAATAACAGCATTGTAGTAAAAAGGAGTAAGCCTGTCAACTATGGCTTTCACCATATAAAATAAAAATGAAATCAACCCAAATAAATGATCACAGGAGGACAAAATTATGACACAAATACCCAGACCGGAGCATCCCCAGCCCCAGATGAAGAGGGAGCATTGGAAAAACCTGAATGGAGAATGGGATTTTTCCTTCGACTTTGGATGCAGCGGCATAGATCAGAAATGGCAGGAAGGAAAGACAGATTGGGAGAAGAAGATCCTGGTGCCCTTCTGCCCGGAAAGTGATCTGAGCGGAATCGGCTATAAGGACTTTATCCCCGGCGTATGGTATCACCGCACCATCACATTGACAGGGGAGGAGCTGAAGGGAGATCTTCTCTTACACTTCGGCGCAGTGGACTATGATGCAAGAGTATGGATCAATGGAGTAGAGGCAGGCAGACACCAGGGCGGTTATGTTTCCTTTACGTTTGATATTACAAAGCTTGTAAAGGAAGGAGAAAATGACATTACGCTTTTTGCAGCAGATGATGTGAGAAGCGGAAAGCAGCCCAAGGGAAAGCAGAGTCATTTCTTCTACTCCAGAGGCTGTGATTATACCAGAACGACAGGTATCTGGCAGACGGTATGGCTTGAGTGGGTACCGGAAAGCTACATTGAAAAAGTGCAATATTATCCAAACCTGGCAGAGGCAACTCTGGGAATTAAGGCGGTAGTAAAGGGGCAGGGCACACTGGAAGCAAAGGCCTTTTATGGGGGAGAGCCCTGTGGCAGCGTAAGCGCAAAGTCAGAGGGCGGCACCGTTACCATGACACTTCCTTTGTCCCGTCTGGAAAAGTGGGAGCCGGGTCATGGCAGACTGTATGACCTTACATTAACCTATGGAGAAGATAAGGTAGAAAGCTACTTTGGTATGCGTGAGGTAAGACTGGATGGAGAGAAATTCCTCATCAACGATAAGAGCGTGTTCCAAAGACTGGTGCTGGATCAGGGCTTCTATCCGGATGGCATTTACACAGCGCCTACAGAGGAGGCACTTGTCAAGGATGTGGAACTGTCCATGGCTGCAGGCTTCAACGGCGCAAGACTCCATCAGAAGGTATTTGAGCCTCTGTTCTTGTATCACTGCGATAAAGCAGGCTATCTGGTATGGGGCGAGCAGGGCTGTTGGGGACTGGATTACAGCAATCCCGCAGCACTAAAATATTTCCTGCCTGAGTGGATGGAAGCCTTGGAGAGAGACTTCAACCATCCCGCCATCATCGGCTGGTGTCCGTTTAATGAGACATGGGATTATGAGGGAAGAAGGCAGGATGACAGCTTACTGGCCAATGTGTATAAGATGACAAAGCTGTATGACACCACCAGACCCTGCATTGATACCAGCGGAAATTATCATGTGGTGACGGACATCTATGACTTACACAATTATGAGCAGGATCCGGCAAAGTTTGCAGCAATCTACGAGTCCTTTAAACAGGGAGGTGATTTGGAAGATAATCATGGCTACAGGCAGACACCTGTAAAGGGTATCCCTACCTTCATCAGTGAGTATGGCGGTATCAAGTGGGACGAGGAAGGTGTTGAAAAGGATGGCTGGGGCTATGGTGCAGGTCCTGCTACCAAGGAGGAATTCCTGAACCGATATAAGGGACTGACCGATGCCCTTTTGGACAATCCCCATATGTTTGCCTTCTGCTATACTCAGCTGTATGATGTGGAGCAGGAGTTAAACGGTCTGTATACCTATGAACGTAAACCCAAGTTTGATATGGATGTGATAAAGGCAATCAATGCCCGTAAGGCAGCAATCGAGGATTAAAAGCATCCCGCAGAGTATAAAAGAAAGCGTGTGAGAGACATTGGGGTCTGACCCTCTTATACTTAAATGATATGAAAGTGAATGATATTGCTGTTTCTTTTAAAAACGGTGCGAAAGACCTGATTGGTGCAGCACTCGTTGTTGCCATGGCGCAGGGCATCATGCAGGTGCTTGGAGGCTCCGATCCGACGACACCGACGGTGATTAATACCATTATGTACGGAATCTCCAACGCGCTTTCCGGTCTTTCCGGTGCAGCCGCAGCGGTTATTATGTATCTCTTCCAGTCTGTTTTCAACTTCTTTGTTGTATCCGGCTCCGGCCAGGCTGCAATTACGATGCCGATTATGGCTCCGCTGGCAGATCTTTTGGGTGTTTCTCGTCAGACATCTGTTCTGGCATTCCAGCTTGGAGATGCTTTCACGAACTTAATCGTTCCAACCTCCGGCTGTCTGATCGGTTCTCTGGCCATCGCGAAAATCGAATGGTCCAGTTGGATTAAATTTATGTGGAAATTCCTTGGCATTCCGATGATCGGCGCGATTATCACGATTCTGATTGCGGTTGGAATTGGATTCTAAAGAGAACTTCTAATAGAAGAAAAAGAGATGCATTGAGGTCTGTAGGAAATGATGCATCTGAAACAGAAAGAAAATAAAAACAGGTTGCTTTTACGCAGAGAGAATCGGTAGCCCCTGAAACCAGAAAATATATGGTTACGGGGACTGGCCAGAAGGCGTGAGAGCAATCTGTTTTTTTATAAAATTGAAAAAAAGTACAAAAGAATACAGAAATAATATGAAATGGAAGAATTAAAAAATATTTGTCAAAATAATCTGGGTATGTGTTATCATATATCTAAGATTTTGCGGTATGAAGTTTCGAGAGCGTGTTTGAAAAACAGAAACCAGATTAAGGGAAGGATATGAAAAGGTATCCATAAACCGGTTTGTATCAGTTGCACAAATAACGGAGGAAAACGAATGAGAAATGAGGAATATCCAGTTAACAGAGAATGGAAGCAAAAAGCATTTAGTATGCCGAAATTACCCGGTGGGGACGATGGTCTGGAAAAAACATTGTATACGATTTTACAAATGGTAAAGGAGGGACAATCGCCAAATACGGTTCCTGAAATCAAAGGAAGCGACAGCACTGCCACATTGGGACGTATGTGCGAATGGATTCGGCCAATCGGTCTAGTCAACAAAGAAAAACAGAGGTGGTCTTTAACGGAGCTGGGAGAAACTGTTTTAAAGAAGCGGGACAGTTTCTTTTCTACGGCAGTGCTTTGCTCATCGATTGTATTTATGGGAGAAATTCTGTTCTCCCTGAATTTGCCGAAAACATCACAGCAGCTTTTAAAGATTGCAGAGAGCTACCATCTAAGCTGGAAAACATATTCCGAGATTCATAATAGAATCAAATGGTTCCGAGATGTGGAGATGGTTTATTTTGAAGAATACAAACTGGAATACCATCTGACGGAAAAAGGAGAAGAATTTCTCAGGCAGATTGATATTGTGTTGCCTTCCGATCTTGAGGAAGAACAGGATGAAACTATACAGGAAGATGCATTACCCATGGAAGAGTGGGCCAGAATGCTGGAGGCGGTTCCGTTAGAACAAAAGAGGATGGCAATCGGCTATATGCCGGGAAAAATGATGGATGCCTGTACAACGATTAGTACATATCTCCAATTGATGAACCAGGCTGTTTCGATTGAGCATATTCGGGAATATTCCCAGACAAATTATCAGATAGCCGTTTCTTCTTCCAATATGTTTCTATCCTTTTTGGAAAAAATCGGATTTATTGACCGGGTCAGCAGAACAATGTACATGACATCTGAGCTCGGAAGAAAATGGATGGAGAAACAATCACCAGTCGATTTGATTGCGTGTTTGAATGCCAGATATTTATTTGTTTATGAACTGCTGGCTGAATTGCGCAAAGAACCGAAAAACGCGAAAACACTCTCTATTATTGCAAAAGTGTCGTACGGATTTGAAAGAGAAAGTATTGATGAGATTAGAAAGCGATTGATTCTGCTGTCGTCAGCAAAGCTGGTGTATTATGTGGATAACGATAAATACGGGGTGACGGCAAGAGGGGAAAAATTACTGGATGAGTTTTCTGTTACGGTTGTGAATGCGGTTCAAAAGGACGAGGAAAGAAAGACAGAAAGCGGTGCGGAACTGCAAAAAGACCTCTGCGAAAGTGTGATTACAGAGCTGAGATTATCCAGCAGGGATTCCGCAAATCCGGATCGTTTTGAAAAAGCAATCAAATCCGCTTTTGTGTATCTTGGGTTTCAGGCGGCATGGCTTGGCGGATCAGGAAAGACGGATGTGTTGATTCAAGCAAGGACGGCGCCGAAGCTGTCTTATGTGGTTGCTGTGGATGCGAAATCTACGCAGTCCGGAAATGTTACAGAAGAAATGATTGATTTTGATACCTTGAAAGAACACCGGAAGCTCCATCATGCGGATTATTCAGCGATTGTCGGCTGTTCCTTCCGGGGAGAACGGCTGTTTAACCGATGCCGGGAACATAAAGTAGCACTTCTTGATGTGGATATCATGGAACAGATGATTCGGAATCAGGCAGAAATTCCACTTACAGGTGAAAATTATAAAAAAATCTTTGAACAGACGGGTATTGTCGATCTGAGTGTTTTGGATGAGGCAAGAAACCAGACAGAACGATATGGGCAGCTGGTTGATGCGATCATGGGATGTCTTGTGAGTGAAAGCCAGGACGAAGTGACAGAAGGAGTTCTTACGTCCCGTGAAATTTACAGAACGGTAAGAGACGATGAAAGATTCTCGATAACCCCCGGGCTGGATGAGATCGAAGATATCCTCCGTTTTTTAGAATCGCCGTTAATTGGCTGTGTTGGAAAAAATAAAGATGGATATTATGCAGTCGGATCTTTAAATGAAGTGGCAAATAAGTTTCAATTTTATGCAAGAAATTGTAAAAAGATAAATCAGAGCGAAGAAAAAACAAGATAAGAACAAGGAAGGAAATCATTTTGAATCGTAAATCACAAGTAGAATTGACAAGCATGTGCCTCATCTGCGATGAAACACGAATTCTGGTGGAGGAAAAGTGCGGCACATCTTATCCGGGCGGCCTGGTTTTTCCAGGCGGCCATGTAGAGAAAAATGAATCGCTGCAGGATTCGGTCATTCGTGAAATGAAAGAAGAGACAGGGCTGACCATAAAGAATCCAAAGCTGTGCGGCGTAAAGGACTGGATCGAGAAGGACGGCACGAGATATCTTGTTCTGCTGTACAAAACAGATCAATTCGAAGGAGAATTAAAATCATCCGAAGAAGGCCGCGTCTTCTGGATCGACCGGAAAGATGTTCCGACTGCCAATCTGATCTGGAATATGAGAGAACTGCTGGAGATTTTTGACACGGACGATTACAGCGAGTTTTTCTTCCGGGATGAAGATGATGTAAGACCGGACAGAACAAATCTTCTGGGATAATGTGCAAAAGAAAGGAATTTTAGGAGTATGATAACTGTGTATTTCGTTTGCCACGGCAGGTGACGAAAATAGTGCTGAAAACCTTTGAAAATCAAGGATTTTTTCAAAATCCGACCTGAATTTACGACACTTTTACGACAGATGAAGTCAAGCTATGATAAATATGTTGTGAAAGAGGTCAAATATGATGAAGGAAAGAATTACGAAAAACGGAATTGATTATGTACTGGTTGGGGATTATTACATACCGGATTTAAAATTCCCAGAGGAAGAACGGCCTATTGGAAAGTATGGGCGAATGCACCGAAAATATTTAAGAGAGAATAAACCGATGTTGTTTAATGATTTGGTGCTGAGTTGCCAGTTCTGGACTTACCTTGCAGATATAAATGAGCAGGCACAGGACAGATTACAGGTCATTATCAGTCAGATGCAAAAAGCTGAGTCTGTAACTGAGAAAATGAAAGAAAGTAATCAGTGGGAATGGATTCAGAGAATGGGCAGTATCCATAATCGTGCAGAGGAAATTGTGTTGAACGAATTGATTTATAGATAATTGACAATGCAGTACATACCTATTACACGAAGTGTAACAGGTATGTACTGCAAGAAATAGTGGGAGCTTGTATTCTTTTTTCGAAAAGGAATCTTGACAGCCACAATAAAAGTTGTATAATGATAGTAACAGAACCCACCACGCCTCTGATTTTTCATGCGCAACCCGGTGGGACTTTTTCATTTATGGGGTGTTTTATGTATCAATATCCAAAACAAATTTTAACAATAGCACAGCAGGTACAATCATATATTGATGCAGGAATGGTAATTACTTCTCGTGCGGACGTAGAAAAGTCATTAAAGTCCGTTGGATTTTATCGTTTGCGTGGATACTCGTTCCACTTATATGATAATGCTACAAAGAAGTATGTTCCAGGAACAAAGTTTGAAGATATTTTAAAGTTGTATCAATTTGATCAGGAATTATCTGCTTTGATTTTTTCAATGATTTCCAAGATTGAAGTGGCTTTGAGAGTACGATTGGTGGAAGCGTTACTAATACACGGAGAGCCACTTGTTTTGCAGGATTCATCGATTTTTAAAGAGAAAAAACTGTATTGGCAGAATATGTCTACTGTAGCGTCAGAAATTGCTCGTTCTAATGATGTGTTTATCAAACATAATTTTGACAATCATGATGGAGAGGTGCCTGTGTGGGCAGCTGTTGAAGTTCTTTCATTTGGTACGCTATCGAAGATAATTAAGAATTTGAAAACAGGTACTGGAAGTTCGTATTCTATATTGGCCACTAATTACCAGTATAAATCGAAAAAAGGGAATTTGGTAAATCCATCACAGAAAATGCTTGCTTCATGGATACAAGGCGTTTCGGTATTGCGTAATATGTGTGCTCATAATTCCAGAATTTACAATCGAACCATACATACTACACCAGAAATTCTCGATGTAGATAAAGTTACACCTCCGCCAGCACATAATGGATTGTTTCAAATCTTACTGGCAATGAAATATCTGAGATCTTCAGATGAAGAGTGGACAGTATTTGTAGATACTTTTGATAAGCTGATTCAAAATAATATTGGTGTAGTCAGTCTTACAGCAATGAATCTTCCAACGGATTGGAAAGCACATTTAATCGTATAAATGTAGCAGAACTGCATAAAATAGTAAAGCAGACCTAACCAAGCTTTTTTTGCTCAAACCGGTTAGGCTTTCGGCGAAGTGTTACGATAAGCACTTCGCCATTTTTATTTTGATGGAATTGATCTGAGTATAAACAAGAGCTGGCTCCCAGTGTTTGAGGAATCCAGCTCTTTAAAATTAGTTTGAATCATTTTCTAATGTTTCTAATAAAGAATTGAAGTCGATAGAGGCTCTAACAGGAATGCCATGGTAGTTTCCATGGATATACTGATTTCTAAGGTTAGTGTTTTTATGGATTTTGCTATCGTAATGTGTAATGCATTGTATTTCTTTGTTTCCATTTTCGGTTTCATCAATGACATAAATGCTTTCTTTAGGAATATCTGATTCCATTAACAGGGTATTATGAGTTGTAAGGATAAGTTGTCCTTCGGAGTCTTTGTTTAGAGCAGAAACTAAGCTTTCGACCAGAATATCATGGAGGGCTGTGTCAAATTCGTCAATGATGGCAACGGATCCTTTTACAACTACGAGCATAAATGGTAATAGCTGAAGAAGAGATTGTGTTCCTGTGGATTCTAAAGAAAATTCGATATCTCGTTCCATGCCTTCAATATATTTGGTAACCATCAATCTGTAATTAATACGATTTTCTTTATAGACTCTTTTGTAATACACTTTTTGAATATCGGTATAGGTGTTTTGGAAAAAGGTATTTAACATGCTTTCAGTTCGATTTAAAAGATTTTCTTTATCAAGGCGAATATTTCCCTCATCATAGTGACCGAATATTTCAGGGGGAAGTCCGATAATACCTCGTTCTTGGCGGCTGCCGAATTTTACTTTACATGAAGTACGAGAGAAAAATTCGAGAACCGAATCGAAATGGTCACTGATTTGCTCCTTTATATACATATCAGCTTTGTCATCAGATTCGTGCATCAATATTGCTAATAAAGAATGTTTCCCCCAATATTTGCTACAAGCTTTTTTGATTTCTTGATAGGCTGTATTTTCCAGAAAAATTTTAGGACTGATTGTGGCTTTGTCTGGTGTGATATCAAAATAAGCACCACGATTTCTTGTAAGAGTGTATTCCAATCGTTCGTGTATGATTTGAGAGTCGTTAGTTTCTAAAATATAACGCCCACTTTTTCCGTGTAATTGAAAACCAAATTCAAGATACATGGGTTCTTCGCTTCCCACCATTTTGTTTTCTTGAATCAATGTTTCGATGTCTTTATATCTCATTTTTAAGTAACGAGAAAAATCTTCATCTTTAAGATTGTCTGGATCAGATAATATGGATTGCATAATATCACGAACATCCATAGTGCGAAGAGTTTCCGATAGCATAAAAAAAGCGGAAGCTAAATTGGATTTTCCAACACCATTTTTTCCGTAAATTAATAGTAGTTTTTTTGGCGCTCCATTTTTGTCTAATAAATTGAATTCTACATCACCGAAAGATTTGTAATTTTTGAGTTTAACATATTCAAACATTTCAGTTTCTCCGTTTTCTAAATAGTAAATAAGTAAAAATATAATTTCACAAATGTACTATAACACAAAAAATAAATAAAGTAAAGAACATTTTGTATATATACTCGTAAAAATTACGAAAATATAACAAAAACATTTGAAAAATGCAAGGTATTATGATAGTATAAGATTGTTGGCACTCGGCGGCGATGTTTGCTAACAATCCCGGGAACGTAACTGATTACTATAAGACAAGCAAATGACATGATTCGTAATGGCCAGAGAAGTCATGTTCATTTGCAGAAAGAAGGCAAAATGGCTTACGAAATTGATTTTGTTGGTGTGGGCGATGAGTGTAAAAAAGATGCTGATGCCATCGCCTTACGTTGGAAAGATTTATTTGGCAATTATAAAATTGCCGTGTACGATGGTGGGTTGCAAGCCCACGGAGAAAAATTGGAACAGCATCTAAATCAGTATTATTTTGATAAAGATGATGAAAAGGTTATCGATTATGTCATCTGTTCTCATTCAGATTCTGACCATACTTCTGGTTTGAAAAATATATTGGACAAATTTGAGGTCCAAGCATTGTACATGAATCGTCCGTGGTTATATGTAGATGATATTTGGGATAAAGTAAAGGATGGTCGCATTACAAAAGACAGCCTTATTAGACGTTTGAGAGATGAATATCCATATATCAATGACCTGGAAGAAATTGCACAAGACAAAGGGATTCCAATTTATGAAGCGTTTCAAGGAACTGTTATTGATGGTAAGTTAAGAATATTATCTCCAAGTAAGGAGTTTTACCTTGAGTTGCTGGTTGAATCAAGTAAAACACCTTTAATAAATGAAAGTGCAGACAATGCGTTTTCCAGATTTTTAAAGAATGCTTTTCAATATGTGAAGAATCTTATCGAAACATGGAGTAGTGAAAAATTACGTGAGAACGTGTCTACTACCCCGGAAAATGAAATGAGCGTTGTTATCTATGGAGAAATGGATGATAATTTCTTATTGACAGGTGATGCTGGAATCCGTGCTTTGGATAAAAGCATTACATATTCCGAAAACATCGGAAAAGAGATTAAAGATAATGTAGGCTTTATACAAGTGCCTCATCATGGAGGCCGCCACAATGTTAGTCCGTCCATCCTTAATCGTCTGATTGGAGATGTTGTGGAAGAAGGCGAAACCACTGGAAAAACTGCATTTGTTTCTGTTGCAAGTGGTTCGGATCACCCGCTTCAAATGGTAGTTAATGCATTTACAAGAAGAGGTGTGAGTGTATATAAAACAAAAGGTAATATAATTCACCATCACAGAAATATGCCGGACAGACCGGGATGGACCGCTATAAAACCACTTGAGTTCGAACAGAAGGTAGAGGAGTGGGAAGATTGATGGAATCAGTAAAAAAATATTTTGATGATTTTGTTTTTGCGGCAAGAGTAATGCCAGCTATGACAGCTGGCTTACCGCTGCTAATTATAGCAGTATATAACGGAATAGTAGCTAACAGTTGGTCAGAGGAAAGTACATCCTTTGCATTAGCAATAATATTTATTGCATTCTCCTCCTATATTGCTCGTGAATGGGGAAAAAATTACGAAGGAAAGATGTTTGAGGAATTAGGTGGAATGCCAACAACGATAATTCTGCGTTTTTCTGATAATAAAATTGATGGTATTTCTAAAGTGAAATATCATCAATGGTTTAATAATAATTTGGTGGGTGTTTCGTTACCCGTGTCTTTAACAGAAGAAATGGCAGATTCAACATCTGATAAAAAGTATATTAGTGCGATGACATTTTTACGTACTTATGCTAATTCAAATAGAGATAAATTCCCAAGAGTGTATCAAGAATTAAAAAAATACAATTTCTGGAGAAATTTATATGGATGTAAAGTTTTGGCAACTGTGTCATATGCTATTCTGTTACTTAGAGAATTTGTAGTCATAGATTCCTTTAGCTTGAAGGAAATGCTTATCGTTCCATTTCCGAAGTATATTATTTTAGTGGGATTATTAATATGGATTTGTCTTTTTTGCTCAATAGTGACAAAAAAGACGGTAAAAAGAAATGCATTTGATTATGCAAAAACGCTTCTTGAGATAATCGAAAATCTCTCTCAAGAAGAAATTACGATAGAAAAATAGATAGTTAAAACAAATTTGAACAAAACAATGGTTTATATAAGGTAGGGTATGTTGAAGAGTTATGTTTTAACATACCCTATATTTTATGCCACGGCAATATTTGCCGCTCGACTCTTGCTGAGAGCGTATTCACCCACAAAGTAAATTCCCTCGGCCTTACCCACAATTTTGAAATTGACAGCTTCGCCACCAGCCGCGAGGAGATCGGCAATCCGCCGCACTACGGGACAGTCAATAAACTGCGCGAGGAGCACATTCCGCTCGTGCCGCATCACGCGAAGCAGATTACATGGAAGGATTACGAGCGCGCCGACTACATCATCGGCATGGATACCGCGAATATCCGCAATCTGAACCGGATGCTGAAGAATGATCCGGATGGAAAGGTTTACAAATTTCTTTCCTTCGCCGGTTCCGGCCGCGATATTGCGGATCCGTGGTATACGGGAGATTTTGAGGCGACGTACCGCGATGTCGTGGAGGGATGCAACGGCTTTCTGGTGTATCTGCGCCGGGAAGGAAAAATCTGAAAAACAAAAAGCGCCGAAAACAAGGCCAGTGCCCATTTGCAGAGAATGCGGCACTGGCCTTTTAATATAAGAAAATTCTATAGCCGCTCTAAAGAATTAGCAATTAGACGTAACCAGACAGATATGGTATGATAACTGCATAGAAAACATAGCGAAATAATAGGGAAACAAAAGCTTTCCTATTTGAAAATTCATTCGATAGAACACGCGAAAGAGAGGCAGAAAATCAATGGCGAATTATGATTATGAGATTGTAAATGGAAGAAAAATCCGCGTAAGACCAAAAGAAACCGTATCGGAGATCGACAAAAACGGCTATTTCCGCAGACAGCCGAATCACTTCACGACTCCGTTCGGCGACGGTGAAAACGATCTGAAGGCAGAAGGTAATAAGAGATACCGTCTCGTCTGGGCAAAGCTGTGCCACTGGTCCAACCGCGCGGCGATCGTAAGAGAGCTGGAGGGCCTGGAAGATCAGATTTCCGTCAATATGGTAGAACATGCCCCGTATGAGAAAAACCTTGGCTGGGAATACGTTTACAATGAAAACAACATCGACCCGGTGCTCGGCGATCAGTTCCTCTCTGAGGCGTATTACCGTGCTGATGATGATTACCAGGGAAGAACGACCGTTCCGGCGCTGATCGACACAACGACGGGAAAGGTAGTCAACAACGATTACAACTGGCTGACCACTTATTTCGAGGTCAACTTCCGCCCATGGCACAAAAAAGGTGCGCCGGAGCTGTATCCGGTGGAGCTGCGGGAAGAGATTGACAAGATGAATCTCTGGCTCTTCGATAATATCAACAACGCGGTATACCGCAGTTCCTTCTCCAGAAGCAACGAAGGCCATTTCGACGGTGTGAACACCTTCTTTGCAGATTTTGCCGTGCCGCCGGCAGACGCCAAGGGAAGAATTGAGGGAGAGGAAGACGGCTTCCGCGCCAGCACACACTACGATCTGGCACTTCCGAAGATTGACTGGGATGCACAGTGGAAGGTTTCGACCGAGCGCGCCTACCTGTCCTCAGACCCGACCCATCCGATCTATCTTGGAAACAACCGCAGATTCGACATCGACCCGACCTGGTACGATCTGGGCGCAGAATCTCCGAAAAAAGAGGAGAAAGAAACGCCGCCGTCCTGCGGATGCTGCTGCGGCTGATCAAATCATAGATAAAAAATAGAAAACACCGTTTCAGAGGCAGATTTCCAAAAGAAAATAAACTTCTGAAACGGTGCTTTTTTCCGACGCACAAACTGCAAAAGGAAAGGCATGAAATCCGCTTATCGTCCGAAATGGAAAAATCCCTTTTTCTCATACGGCTCACTCGTATACGAAACCAGCTCATATCCGATGTCCTTGATCTGCTGTTTCAGATACGGAATATCGAGCGGCGCTTCGCTGATGACAACGGTCTCGCCGCTTTTTGCAGAAGAGTTTACTTTCTTTGGAGAGCAGCTCTTGCGGACTACATCATTCATATGGGATTCGCACATGCCGCACATCATACCATCAATTTTTAAGACTGTTTTAATCATACAATACCTGCTTTCTTCCGGGAATACAGCGAAACGAAAGCGTGCCGGACTGTATTCCTGGAGTTTGATGAAAAATTTGAAATCACATACCCTATCGGGGTATCTAAAATATAGCGCGGATGAAAAGAAATGTCAATAAGCTGATAAAATATGATAATTATTATCATTTAAGAAGGAAAAATACGGTCATGGAAGGGCGATTCGCCGGCAGAACATGGAAACTTGCCGGAATCGCAAAGTTCGTGTTACAATTGGGACAGCAGAGCAAAACAAGAGAGGAGACAAAAATATGCTCTCACAGATGAATTACCGAAAAGAAACACAGCCCCACGGTGATGAGCTTTTTCCGCTGAGCATTCACGTTTTCGAGACAGACCTGCAGAGTACCGTGCGGGTGTACTGCCACTGGCATGAGGAAGTGGAGCTCTTTTATGCAGTAAAGGGCGAAGCTGTTTTTCATATGGATACCGAGACCTTTCTCCTGCGGGAAGGGGAGACCGCCTTTGTCAATGCAAACCGTCTGCATGAGGTAGAGGGAATCGACGGACAGGAATTTACGTTTCTTGCCGTTGTATTCCAGCCGCGTTTTCTGTCCGGCACATCGCTTGACCGGATCCAGCAGCAGTATATCGAACCAGTGCTGTCCTCCGAGATCCGTTTTCCATCCAAGACAGAGCGGGGGACACGCCTTGCAGAAAAAACGGCACAGGCCATGCAGGAGATCCGAAATCTGCAGGAAAGAAAAGAACCGGGCTGGGAGCTGCTGTTAAAAGCGGAACTTCTGAAAATCTGGCAGGGATATTACAGTGCGGCAGAAAAGAACGGCGGAAAAACGGATGCCTCGACGAATTACCGTGTCAGCAGAATGAAAGAGATCCTCACATACATGAATGCTCATTTCTGTGAGGATCTCGAAATCGCGGAACTGGCGAGCCAGTTTCATATGAGTGAGAGCGCTTTCTGCCGCTTCTTTAAGTCGATTATGCATATTTCCGCCGTGACGTATGTCAATAACCTGCGGATTGCCGAGAGCTGCCGGCTGCTGCTTTCCACCGAGGAGGCGATCAGCAAGATTGCGAGCGACTGCGGATTCCGAAATATCAGCTATTTTAACCGCGTCTTCCAGGAACGCATGCACCAGACGCCGGGGCAGTTCCGCAGTTTATCCGCAGAAAACCGTACTGCGATATAAGATTCGGAACTTATGCAGGCTTCTGCGATCGGAATGCACGCCGCAGGAAGAAAAGTCCGGTCATATCAGCCAGTGCCCAGCCGATCGGAATAGCGATCCAGATTCCGGCAACGCCAAGCGCCGTGGCGGAGAAAAGGTATGCCAGCGCCACACGCATGCCAAGCGAAATGACGGTCAGAACAACCGACATCTCGGCGCGTTTGACAGCGCGGTAATACCCGTACAGCAGAAACAGCCATCCGATGCCGAGATAGAACGAGCCTTCCAGCCGCAGGTACTGTACGCCGATCGCGATGACCTCCATTTCTGATGCTTTCACGAAAATCTGCATCAGCGGATGCGCGAACAGATTGACAAGCAGAGAAATGACGATGGAAAAAGCAGCGCTCAGTGCAAAAGCATCTTTCGTGCCGCGCCGGATCCGCTCGTGATTTCCGGCTCCGTAATTCTGTGCGGTGAAAGTGGAGTAGGCATTTCCGAAATCCTGCACCGGCAGATAGGCAAAGGTATCAATTTTCACCGCGGCCGCAAATGCCGCCATGACCGCCGGACCGAAGCTGTTGACGAGCCCCTGTACCATCAGAATGCCGAAATTCATGACCGACTGCTGAATGCAGGTCATCGAAGAAAGATTCAGAATCTCTTTTAAAATGGAATGGCTGAAACGCCATTCTTTTTTTGACGGCAGCCACATGCGGCAGCGGAGCAGCACATAGAGCAGAATACCGACGGCGGACACATACTGCGCAAGAACCGTAGCGAGCGCCGCGCCTGCGATGCCGAACGGCAGTACAGCGACAAAGAGCAGATCCAGTGCAATGTTCAGCACAGCAGAGACAGCGAGAAAAATCAGCGGCACAGAAGAGTTTCCGAGCGCGCGCAGCATACAGGAAAAGAAATTGTATACGGATGTTGCAATAAGGCCGGCAAAGATAATCAGAAGATACGTCCGCATGCCGGGACGGACTTCATCCGGGACGCGAAGAAACGTAAGGATCGGCTCGATGCCTGCATAAACAGCGAGATTCAGCACGAGCGTAACGGCAAGGATCAGCAGAAACGCGTGGAGAATCGAAAGTTTTAAAGAAGAAAGATCTTTTCGTCCCTGATAAATCGAAAAGAGCGCACCGGCGCCCATCGACAGGCCGAGAAAAATGGAAGTCAGAAACGTCATCAGCGTATAGGAGGAGCCGACGGCGGCGAGCGCATTGCTTCCGAGAACGCGTCCGACGATCAGGGTGTCGGCAATGTTGTAAAACTGCTGCAACAGATTTCCTGCGATCATCGGCAGGGCAAACAGGATAAGAGAGCGGGAGATTTTCCCGCGGGTCAGATCGTAATACATAAAGAAACTTCTTTCCGAACATAATTATTAATATTATAACATAAAAAATCAAAAAATGTCAATTTGCAGGATGAAGTGTACAAAAATGCAATTGTCAGAAAACTTCGAAAAATCGAAGTTTATAAAATTTTTACAGATTTTGGGACACGTTCTGTAAAAAAACGGAAGATTTTCAGTTGATTTTTTTGGCCTTTTATGTATAATTAGAGTAGAAGAGGCCGGCTGGTCCGGTTTCTTCTAAAGGATACCTTCAAATTTCTGCATTTTGCAGAATGAAGCAGTATTACTATCAAAGGAAAGAGGTTAATTACAAGATGGCACAGATCGATTTAACAAAGTATGGCATCACCGGTACCACAGAAATTGTGTACAACCCTTCTTATGAGCAGTTATTTGAGGAAGAGACAAAACCAGAGCTGGAAGGCTATGAAAAAGGCCGGGAGACAGAGCTTGGTGCAGTTAACGTTATGACCGGTATCTATACAGGCCGTTCACCGAAAGACAAATACATCGTTGTGGACGAGAATTCGAAAGATACTGTATGGTGGACTTCTGATGAGTACAAAAACGATAACCATCCGGCAACCCAGGAAGCATGGGCAGCAGTAAAAGAGATCGCCAAAAAAGAGCTCTCCAACAAAAGACTGTTCGTTGTAGATGCATTCTGCGGCGCAAATAAAGATACCCGTATGGCTATCCGCTTCATCGTTGAGGTAGCTTGGCAGGCACATTTCGTAACTAACATGTTCATCAAACCTACAGCAGAAGAGCTTGAGAACTTCGAGCCGGATTTCGTTGTTTACAACGCATCCAAAGCAAAAGTTGAGAACTACAAAGAGCTGGGTCTGAACTCTGAGACAGCAGTAGTATTCAACATCACAAGCCGTGAGCAGGTTATCGTCAACACATGGTACGGCGGAGAGATGAAGAAAGGTATGTTCTCCATGATGAACTACTATCTGCCGCTGAAGGGCATCGCTTCCATGCACTGCTCTGCAAACACAGACCTTAACGGTGAGAACACCGCAATCTTCTTCGGACTTTCCGGAACAGGAAAAACAACTCTTTCCACAGACCCGAAACGTCTTCTGATCGGTGATGACGAGCACGGCTGGGACGACAACGGAGTATTCAACTTCGAGGGCGGCTGCTATGCAAAAGTCATCAACCTGGACAAAGAGTCTGAGCCGGACATCTACAATGCAATCAGACGTGACGCTCTGCTTGAGAACGTTACCGTTGATGCAGCAGGCAAGATCGACTTCAATGATAAGAGCGTAACCGAGAATACTCGTGTATCTTATCCGATCAACCACATTGAGAACATCGTTCGCCCGATTTCTTCTGCACCGGCAGCTAAGAATGTTATCTTCCTGTCCGCAGATGCATTCGGCGTACTTCCGCCAGTATCTATTCTGACACCAGAGCAGACTCAGTACTACTTCCTGTCCGGATTTACTGCAAAACTTGCAGGAACCGAGCGCGGAATTACCGAGCCGACTCCTACCTTCTCTGCATGCTTCGGCCAGGCATTCCTGGAGCTGCACCCAACCAAATATGCAGAAGAGCTTGTTAAGAAAATGGAGAAGAGCGGAGCAAAAGCATACCTGGTTAACACAGGCTGGAACGGAACCGGAAAACGTATCTCCATCCGTGATACCCGTGGAATCATCGATGCAATCTTAAGCGGTGCTATCAACGAAGCTCCGACGAAGACTATTCCGTACTTCAACTTCGAAGTTCCGACTGAACTTCCGGGCGTTGATCCGGCTATCCTGGATCCTCGCGATACCTATGCTGATGCTTCCGAGTGGGAGACCAAAGCACTGGATCTGGCTGAAAGATTCATCAAGAACTTTGCAAAATACGAAGGAAACGCTGCTGGTAAAGCACTTGTTTCCGCTGGTCCGCAGAAATAAATTTTCTGAATTGACCGAAAGGAAGCCCCTGACATGAAAGTGTCAGGGGCTTCCTTTTATGAAAATATCTGGAGAAATAAAATAGTTCCCTGCCCGAAAGTACAGACTGATGGGACAGGAAACTATTTTACAGCACACTCCAAAATAATGCAAAAAATTTCAGCACCACAGAGCGTGAATTGTTGCGTCACTGGTTTTCGCCGTACCCTGATACGCCTTCAAAATAGAAAATAAGGCAGATCAGCAGGACAAGAGCAGTTCACGTACCATTTCTGCATCAAAGGTAACAGAGGAAACATGGTTGACTTCTATCTGATATAACGCATTTGCTGCGATATGCTCAGCAGCCTGCTCAAGATCACGAATACCGCTTGTGTTTTCGTGGCAGGAGATTACGGCATCGAGTCCTTCCAGTGTCAGAATGCATTCATTTTCTTTCATACCGATGCGTTTTAATACCTTTGGAAGTGCATAGCGGGAGAAAATGATTTTCTTTTCTTCCGGTGTGTAGTCCGGAATTTCAATCACAGCGAAGCGGGACATCAGCGGAGCACTGATCTGGTTCTTGTCGTTTGCGGTTGCAATCGGGTATACACCGACGGTCGGGATCATACATTCGATATAGTTATCGGTAAAACCAAGATTATCAAGAAGGGTCAGCAGAACATCTGCCGGGTTTCCGTTTCCTTTGCCGGAGGCAGCCTTGTCGAGCTCATTGATGATAAAGACGAGGTTGGATTCACCAGCCATGGAAAAAGCATCCATGATGATTCCCGGTTTTGCGTTTGCGTAGATGCGGGAACTTCCGGTCAGCTGTTCCGGGTCATTAATCGAACTCATATCGAGTGTTGTCCACGGTAATTTTAAGATACGCGCAACGGCATAAGCAATCTGCGATTTTCCGGTTCCGGCAGGACCGATCAGTAACAGACCATAGGCCGGCAGCGTATGAGTCCGGTTAATCTGAATGATGGTTTCGATAATTCTCTGCTTCACGCGTTCCATGCCATACAGTTCTTCATCGAGGATCCGGCGTGCTTCCACTGGATCAATGGCTTCAAAATAGTTGCTTTTCCATTGAATATTCATCATCATGGAGAGGGCGCGCTGTGCGTGACGACGTTCTTCGGGAGAGACTTCGTGGGAACGGGCAACAGCGAGGTTTCGACGAGCCCAAAGGCGGATATTGTCCGGCAGCGTTCTTCCGGCACAGTTCATAAAATCAGTGATGGATTGGATGCTGGTGAGCTTCATGCTGTCACCGGTTTCCTCCTGATCCTCATCCTCAACTTCTTCTTCCGGTGCATTGCTGGCGAGGAGACGCTCAATCATAAACTGTAAAAATCCATCCTCAGCCGAAAGCTTTGCACCGCCACCGAAAGCGATCTCGCGGATTTTGTAAACTGCATAACCGTCGGATGTTTGTGCACCGGAAAGGCGGACATTGATATGGTTTTCACCGAGCCATTTTAAAAGGCTGACAAAACGGGCATCGATCTGAAGAATGTCGGCAATAAAGGTTTCTTCTTCCTCTTTAAATTCAAACGAGGTCCGTTTGGATGGGTTTGTGAAAATACCACAGGGATGATGCGGGAAAGCCTTCTCTTTTGTATCCAGAATTAGGATCGGCTGATCCGGAGAAGTAAACGGTGCGTTTGTGCGGAAAACAGTATACGTACATTCGGAAACTTTTGCTTTTTCCGGGGAATTGCTGAAATCAAAAACGGGCATGACAGAACCTCCTAATAAAATAAGTGCTTATTGGTACAATAAAAACAGTGTAGCACGAATTAAAAAATCCTGCAATCAATATGCAGAATTTTGTATTTTTATGCCATGAAAATATTGGGCAAGCGGATATTCGAAATGGAAGCAGGTGACTTACTTGATTCGGTTAAATTTTCGGATGGCATAAAAAAGCCCTCCGGACAGGATCACACTGCGGCGGAGGGGAATTATGTCATCAAAGCAAGCTGCCGTAAGAAAGAAGCTCGCAAAACAGAAATCTTTCTTACACTGAAAAAGGAATAACATCAGGAAACAGCGTTGGCTTTGTGAAAGTTCGGAAGCTGTACCAGCACGATCGCTGCAAACATCAGAATACAGCCGGAGAGCTCGCGAGCGGAGAGAGCCTGATGAAGGAGAATCCAACCGGCAAGAACAGAAAAAACGGATTCCAGGCTCATAAGCAGAGAAGCTGTGGTAGGATTTAATCCTTTCTGCCCGATGATCTGCAGGGTATAGCCAATACCTGAAGAGAGAATTCCGGCATAGAGAATCGGCATCCAGGCGTGCAGAAGATCGGAGAAGTTTACGGTTTCAAAGAGAACCATACAGACAGCGGACAGGATCGAACAGGTAAAAAACTGAATGCAGGACATTTTGATGCCGCTGACAAGCGGAGAAAAATGATCAATAACCAGAATATGTACGGTAAATCCGAGCGCGCAGGCAAGCACAAGAAAATCTCCCTTCTGCAAAGAGAAGGAGCCGTCTGTCATACAGAGCAGATAGAGACCAGCGACGGCAATAAGAACTGCGAGCCAGACCTTCGGCTGTACACGCTTTCGGAGAAAAAAACCGCAGACCGGAACAAGTACGATGTAAAGTGCGGTGATAAAACCGGCCTTTCCGACGGTTGTGTACTGGATGCCGATCTGCTGCAGAGTTGAGGCGACAAACAGTGCGATGCCGCAGAGAATACCGCCCGCCCAGAGCGTTTTTGGCTGTGTGCCATTTTCTGACGAAGCATCCGGCGGTAGGGTTCGCTTTTTACGCGAGGAGAAAAAGACAATCAGCGGAAGAAGCGTAAGTCCGCCGAGCAGGTTTCGTGCCGCGTTGAACGTAAAAGGTCCGACATAATCCATACCGGTCTGCTGTGCGACAAAGGCAGAACCCCAGATCGCAGCGGTCAGAAGCAGAAGCGCTGACTGTCGGTACTTATGAGAAACAGTATTCATAATAGAAAAAACCTCCTGAAATTGATACGATATTCATCATAGCACAAAGAGATGGAAAAAGCGAACGGAAAAATGTCGGAAAAGACGGAAAAATAGCACAAATAATCATAATGACGAAATAGTGCAGATGTTGCGAAAACGGATATGTGAAAAATGAGCAGAACAAAGGGAGTTAAAAAGAGTAAAATGAGCAATTTAACCAACATAAAACAAAAAAAGAACACCAAAAACAAAAAATAGACACTGTTTTTCTAACAGTCTTTGTATATAATGAATTCATCAAGCAAGAACGAAAACCTTAAGGAGGTAAAAAGTATGAAAAAGCGTAACATGAAAGTCCTTGCACTGTTAATGACAGTGGCAATGGCAGGAACGATGCTTGCCGGATGTGGAGACAGCGGAAGCACAAGCACTAGTTCAAGCGGAGGAGCAACAGCATCCTCCAGCGGAACAGCAGATGCATCAAGCGATACCACAGCAGCATCTTCCAGCACAGCAGATGCTTCCAGCGAAGATACCACAGGTTCAGATGATGTGGTAGGCGAGCTTCCAAGAAATGAAACTCTTTACTTCGCAGGACAGCAGTGGGGTACCGTCAATGATTACAACCCAATGTCCGCAAACTCAAACAATGCAATGGTTATAGCGCAGGGCGATGCTTCACGTGTACTTGTTTATGAAACTCTTTATATGTGGAATCCACTGGATGCAAAAATGTATCCGTTGCTTGCAGACGGAGATCCGGTTTGGAACGATGCCCGTACCGAAATTACCGTTAAGATCAAAGCTGATGCAAAATGGAATGACGGCACACCGGTTACTGCAAAAGACGTAGCAGCTACCTATCATGCACATGTAGATTACAATTCTTCTACCGGCGCTGAAATGAAGAGCTACATTGCAGATGTTGTTGCACAGGATGACAGTACCGTAGTCTTCAAACTGACAACCGATGACTCCGGCGAAGCAGTTAACCCGGTTCTTGCGGAAAGATATCTTCCAATGCTTTATATCATGCAGGAAAACTATCTGAAGACCGTAGCTGACAGAAACAACAACGATGCTGAAGCAATTAAAATGGATAAGATGGACGATCTGGTAACTTCCGGACCGTACAAAAAATACTTTGACAATGACCAGAACGTAGTTCTGATCCGCGATGATAATTATTGGGGACAGGCAGATTCCATGTGGGGTAAGCTTCCGGTTCCGAAATATATTTCTCACCCGATCTTTAAAGATAACGCAGCAGCTACCACCGCATTCCAGAATGGTGATATTGATGTGGCACAGATATTCATCACAGACCTTCAGAAATTGTGGTTAGAGCAGGATCTTCCGATTTCTACCTATGTTGATGAAGCACCGTATCAGCTGTGTATGACAATGCCTACCCTGTTCTTTAATACAGAAGTAGAAGGACTGGATCAGGTAGCTGTTCGTAAGGCAATCGCTATGGCAGTTGACTACGATCAGGTTATTTCTTCAGCAATGTCCGGACAGTCTCCTACCTTCGCAGATGTTCCGCGTTCTGTCATGAACCCGACCGATGCTGAGCAGGCTATGGTGGATCAGGATGCCTTAAAAGAGTATCAGTGGTCCAATGCCGATGTAGAAGGTGCTAAGAAGCTTCTGGACGATGCCGGAATCGTAGACACCGACGGAGACGGAATCCGTGAGTACAACGGAAAGAACCTTTCCTATAAGGCTGAGTGCCCGACAGGATGGTCTGACTGGAATGCAACCCTTGAAATCGTAGCAGCAGCAGGAAAGAATATTGGTATCAACATTGAGACCTACTTCCCGGAAGCAGCAAACTACAGCACGGATTACAGTACCGGAAACTTCGAAATCACCATGCAGTCCGGCCCTGGTACATCGGTTGCCAACCCGTACATGAGATGCCGTTTCTTCATGAGCTCTGATTACAACGATCTTGAGGTTAACTTCAGTGGTAACTTCGGTCATTATCAGAACGACCGTGTAGATGAAATCCTTGCAGCAATTCCTCATGAGACCGATGATGCAAAACTGAAAGATTACTATACAGAACTTTCCAAGATTATGCTGGAAGATTGCCCGTGTGTACCGCTGATGTACAGACCGCAGGTATTCCACGAAGTAAACGAGTCCGTATGGACCAACTATCCGCAGAAAGACGATGGAACCAATGTTCCTCCGATGGACTGCACCGATGGTTATGGCGTAGCAGCACTGTACAATCTGGAACTGATTGACGGCTGATTTGCCAAACAGAAAGAAAGCACACACTGAATTGTAACAGAGGCGGCCGGAGCCGGGGTGCTCCGGCCGCTTTTACAAAATCAGAAGGAGGGTTCCTCTATGAAAGGAATGAAAAAGTATTATACGCAGAAGATCATGTGGTATCTTTTGACGTTAGTCTTTGCAGTGCTGCTGAACTTCATTCTTCCGCGTCTGATGCCGGGCGATCCGGTTTCAACTATTGCGTCCAAATCGGTAGAAGGTATGACCGATGCGACTGCAATTCAGAAAGTATATGAAGACTATGCAGCGAAATTTGGTATTAACAAACCAATGTATGTCCAGTTTTTTACTTGGGTAAAAAATGCACTTCGCGGTGATTTCGGCATTTCTTTCAGCCAGTATCCGCGTACCGTATCCGATATTATTTCCAGTTCGGTTCTGTGGACCATATGTTTACAGCTTCCGGCCATTATTGTTGGATGGATTCTTGGTAACCTGCTTGGTGCAATTGCAGCTTACATGAAAGGTGTTTTCGACAAGGCAATCCTTCCGGCATTCCTGTTTATCAGTAACGTACCTGCCTTTGGTATGGCAACCGTACTTTTATTTGTTTTCTCACTGAAATTACATATTGCACCTGCAGCAGGCGGCTATGCGAGCAGTATGATTCCGCATATGAGCCTTGCTTTTATGAAATCTGTGCTTTCACATTACCAGTTGCCGTTCTGGTCTATCGTAATCATCACGATCGGCGGCCAGGCTATTGGTATGCGTTCAATGTCAATTTATGAATTGAATGCCGACTATGTAAAATACAGTCGTTTCCTTGGAATCAAGGATCATACGATTGTGAAATATGTGTTCCGTAACGCAATGCTTCCGCAGATCACCGGTCTTGCAATGTCCCTTGGTACCATGATAGGCGGTAACCTGGTAGCTGAGATGGTATTCAGTTATCCGGGACTTGGAACAACGATGCTCTCAGCAGTTACCGGCCAGGATTATCCGTTGCTTTCTGCCTGTACGTTAATCATTACTATCATGGTTCTGCTGGCCAACCTGCTTGTTGAACTTCTGTATGCAGTCATTGACCCACGTGTCAAAGCATCCCAGCAGGATTAGAAAGGAGAATACGCTATGAAAAATACAATCAAACAGATTTTTCATTCAGGAAAATTCGTGACAGGATTTGTAATCTTCTTGGCAATTCTCCTGACTATTATCATCTATCCGCTTGTTGTGGCAAAAGATCCGCTGGCAATGATCGGAAACGGAAACTTTTTCAAACCGGGTACCTATCTTTCGATTCAGGACACCGTAAATTCCGGCAAAACGTATAAGATGAATGTTGATGCAACCGCATCCATCGTTGAAAGCAAACTGACAATGGAAAACCGTTCTATGATGGCAGAATGGCTGGAAAAATACGGCGGTGTAGATGCCAGTGAAATCGATGTTACCGATGCAGAAGGTCTGATTGCTCTCTGGGAGGAAAAATATGACCCAAATGCAGAACAGAAAGGCCTTATCGCAGCAAAAAAGAAAAAATATCAGCGTCTTGACAACGAAATCGACGGTATTTTAGAGGATGTTCCAACCATTATTGCCGAGAAAAATGAAGAGACCGGTGAGCTGGAAGAGGTTCAGAGCATCGACAGCAAGCAGTACATCAATGAAAAAGATGTCATTAACCGTCAGAACTTTGTTCTTGGTACAGATAACTTTGGTCGTGATGTTTTGACTGAGCTGATCTCTGCAACAGGTTCATCCCTGAAAATTGGTCTGGTTGCGGGAATCATTGCAACTGTGATCGGACTGTTCCTCGGACTTCTTGCAGGTTACCTTGGAGGTTTTGTGGACAACCTGATTCTGTTCTTTACCAACTTGTTCACCGTTATCCCATCCTTCGTTCTCCTGATCCTCATCTCCTACAGCGTAGGTGAGTCTCAGAGGGGAATCATGATGGTGGCACTCCTGATCGGAATTACCGCATGGCCGTGGACAACACGTTCTGTACGTTCCCAGGTTATTTCTCTTCGAAACCGTGACCATGTAAACCTTTCCAAACTGTCCGGCCACAGCATGCTGCGGATTGTCCTTACCGACATCCTTCCGTACGTTGCATCCTACGTTGTTATGGCCTTCATTCTCCAGATTTCCTCCGGAATTCTGGCAGAGGCACAGCTTTCTATGATCGGACTTGGACCGGCAACCACAAAGACTGCAACACTTGGTCTTATGATGCAATGGGCAACCCAGTACAATGCACACTTAAACGGTGCATGGTGGGCATATTTCCCGGTTATTCTTGTAATCGCACTTATTTCATTCTCTCTTAACCTGATGAACACCGGTCTTGACCAGGTATTCAACCCGCAGTTAAGAGACTAAGGAGGCAGCTATGGGAAAAGTAATGCTGGAAGTAAACAATCTGAAAACGAAATATGTAACTCGTTTTCATGAAGATGTATACGCCGTAGACGGAGTCTCCCTGAAGATTGAGGAGGGAAAATCCCTCGGTGTAGCAGGTGAGTCCGGCTGTGGTAAATCGACGCTGGCACTGTCCCTGATGGGCTATTATTTCGCACCGCTTCACTACATCAGCGGCGATATTATCGTAGATGGAAGAAAAATTTCCGGAATGAAACCAGACGATGTCCGGAAAAATATTCTGGGCAATGAGATCGCCTACATTCCGCAGGCAGCAATGAATGCTCTGAACCCGACACAGAAAATCATCCGATTTGTAGAAGACGTTATTCATGCGCATGATCCGAAAATGCCGAGAAAGGATATTTATGATCTGGCAAAAGAACGTTTTCAGATCTTAGGCCTGCCGGAGGAGGTACTGCAAAAGCATGCGGTTGAGCTTTCCGGAGGTATGAAACAGAGAACCGTTATCGCAATTTCGACCATTCTTTCTCCGAAGGTACTGATCGCCGATGAGCCATCGTCCGCGCTGGATGTAACTTCCCAGAAAATGGTTATTAAAATGATGCGTGATCTGATGGAAAAAGGATTTATCAAATCCATGATCTTCATCACACACGAGCTGCCGCTTCTTTACAACGTAACCGATGATATTATGGTTATGTATGCTGGACAGATTGTAGAAAAAGGTACCGCAAAAGAAATGGTATTCGATCCGCTGCATCCATATTCCAAAGGTCTGATGGGATCGATCATCGTTCCGGAGGAAGGTGTAAGAGAACAGAAGCTGACTGCAATTCCGGGAACTCCGCCAAACCTGAAGCATCCGCCGGAGGGCTGCCGTTTCGCAGACCGCTGTCCTTATGCACAGCCAACCTGCCGCGGTATGAAACCAGAGGTCATCGAACTGCCGAACGGAAGAGAGTACCGCTGCCTGATGTCTGAGAGAAAGGTTCGGGAGGTGTATGCAAATGCGTGATGGTAAAGAATTAAAACCATGCCTCTCCGGAAGAGGCGTAACGAAAGTGTTTGGCTTTGGCGATGCAAAAACGGTCGCTGTAGACCATGTTGATTTCGATTTTCATGAAGGTGAATTTGTTTCTATCGTAGGAGAATCCGGATCCGGAAAAACAACCCTTTCGAAGATGTTGCTCGGGCTGATCAGCGTAACGGAAGGTGAAATTGATTTCCAGGGTAAACCAAGAGACATCTCGAACGGAAAGAAGAAAAAAGAGTACTGGAAGGGAATTCAGGCGATTTTCCAGGATCCGTTTGCTTCCTACAATATGTTTAAACGTGTAGATTCTGTTCTGCTGGATTGCATTAATATGCGCGGTGACAAGAATCTGCCGAAAGAAGAAAAAGAACGTCTGATGACAGAGGCCTGCAGCTTTGTAAACTTAAAATACGCAGAACTGACAAACAAATATCCATTTGAGCTGTCAGGAGGCCAGATGCAGCGACTGATGATTGCACGTATTTTCCTTCTGAAACCAAAGATTCTGCTTGCCGATGAGCCGACGTCTATGATTGATGCCTGCTCACGTGCAACGATCCTGGATATGCTGCTGAAGTTGCGTGATGAGATTAATATGACGATTATCTTCATCACCCACGATATTGGTCTTGCTTACTATGTATCCGATAATGTTTATATTATGGAGCATGGAAAATTTGTGGAATCGGGACCGGCAGAAGAAGTAATTCTTCACCCGACAGCAGCGTATACCAAACGTCTGATCAGCGATGTTCCAAAGATTTATGAACCGTGGGATCTGACAACAGTATAACAATGGTACGAAAGCTGTTTCCCTGGAATCATGCTTTGCGTCATATATGAGTCTTGCGAAAAGAGAGACGGTGCACGGAAAAAAAGTGTACCGTCTTCTCTTTTTGTCAATAATTTTTCTGAAAAAATTGCTTTTTAAAGAAAAAACTGGTAAAATTAGTAAGGTTACAGAACCGAAAAGAAAACTGGGGGATGAAAAATGCGAAACTGGTTTCGCGGACTGAAACTGAACCAAAAATTTACCGTAACAACGTTGATCTTTATTTTTATTCCGCTTTTTGGCATGATGTGCTTTGGGTTTAGGAGTATCAAAAAGAATGCCATAGATCATGGGGTAAATGAAGCAGTAACGGCAATAGATCTTACCTGTGCGGAGGTGAATGCAAAAGCGAATGCCTGCTCAATGGTTGTAGATACGCTGCAGGAGTATGAACCGTTGGAAAAATATCTTCTTCATCTCAGGAGGGGAGAGGAGATCTCGGAGAGCTATTATCAGCAATTTCGAAACAACAGCATCAGCATAATCGATAAAATGCAGGAGGCAATGCCAGATCTGTACCAGATCCATATTTTTGCCATGGCAGATGGTTTTCTGGAGCAGCAGCCGATCCTGTACCAGAAGGAAAAGATGAAAAATTGCGCCTGGTACCGAAGCTATCAGGGCGGAGGACAGTGGTTTTTTGACATACAGGAAAAAAATATTATCTCCGGTACAAAAAAAGAAGGTTCCCATTTGATGACTTATGTACGGGAACTGCGGGATCAAAGCGGAGGAAGGCTTGGCGTGATCGAGGTATCCATGCGTATGGCAGACATATTTCCCGAAATTTATCGATCCGGTGACAGCAGCTGGGCCTGCTTTGTTGATGAAAATTGGAATTTATATGACTGCGGAAAAACAGCGGCAGCCTGCAAATGGCAGTCCTATCGGGGGCTGATTCTGTTCCGGGCAGGAATCCGTGACAGAAAAGAGAGTCAGCAGAGCGCGGTGATTGACCGGAAAAACGTTGCAATTGTGCTTCGGAAAGTCGATAAACTCAATGGAATGTTTGTAACACTGACCAATTTGGATGATGCAACCGGAAACATGATCAAACAGCAGCAGAGAATGCTGCTTGAATTTGCCGGCTTCGGGCTGCTTCTGATTGTGGTGGTCAATCTGATTGTGCGTGGCCTGCTGAAGGAGTTTTATGACGTCCTGTGTGAGATGCGTCAGATTGACAATGGAACAACAAAGATAAAGGTTTGTTACAGCGCAGAAGAGATGCGGGAAATGAGCTATGGTATCAACGGAATGCTGGAGAGAATTCAGAAACAGAACGAGGAAAGCATCAAAAGGGAGGCAGCGCTGAAAGATACGGCAATCCGGGCAATGCAGAACCAGATTAACGCTCATTTTATTTATAATGTTCTGGAATCCATTAAGATGATGGCTGAGATTGATGAAGAGTATACGATTTCCGATGCGGTAACAGCACTTGGTGAAATGCTGCACTACAATATGCGCTGGAATAAATTTCTGGTAACCGTTCAGGATGAGATGAATTATATTCAGAACTATGTGGAACTGATGAATCTGCGGTATGATTTCACAATTACATTATCTGTTCAGATACCGGAAAATTTGTATCGGCAGGATATCCCCAAGATGTCTCTTCAGCCGATTGTGGAAAATGCAATCACACATGGAATTGAGGAGCTGGATGCAGACGCCGTCATTGAAATCAAAGGAATAGAGCATGAAAAGAGCTTTGAGATTGAAATCACAGATTCCGGAATAGGCATGTCAGAAAAGCAGCTTGCAATTCTGAGACGTAAACTAAGAATGCGCCTGAATTCAGATACACAGCCGAAACATGGAATCGGGCTTCGGAATGTACAGGACAGAATCCACATTCAATTTGGAACAGAGTATGGACTGTCAGTTTATACAAAAGAGCATTGCTATACGAAGGTGAGCATTCATCTTCCCATCACGAGGGGGAAATATTCTCCGATGGATCAAGAGGGTGACGAGAAAGAGGAAGAAAAAGAAAATGAATACACTGCTGGTTGTAGAAGATGAAAAATTGATTCGACAGGGAATCGTGGCGATGATCCGGCGAAGCAGCGTGCCGGTGGAGGAGATTCTGGAGTGTCGAAACGGAGAAGAGGCATTGGAGATTTTGAGAAAACAGAGGGTGGACGTCATGTTCACTGATATCCGTATGCCCAAAATGGACGGTCTGACACTGGTCAACAAAATGGAGGAGCTGTCACAGAAACCTGTTGTTATTGTTTTAAGTGGCTATGATGAATTTTCCTATGCGGTTGAAATGATGAAACATGGAGTTCGGGACTATATTTTAAAACCGATCAAGCGGGAGACGATAGAACAGCTTCTGGAAAATCTGGAACGAGAGCTTTCGGAGACCCGGGAAACGGAAGAAGAGGAAGAACGGTGCTTTTTAAATCAGCTCCGTTATCTGATGATGAATGCAGAAATGGCCGAAGAAAAAGAATGGATGGATATGGAAAGCAGGATCCGGCGCCACATCGGAAACGACAGCTTCCGGATCCTGCTGACCAGCAAGGCAAATGGGGAACGGTTTTCGAAATGCAGCGGAATTCTGCTGGAAGGCGTAGAAGGAGGAGTTCTGTATCTTCTGCCGGAACCGGAGGCAGAGCGGATCATGAAAGAAAAAGATGAGAGATTTTGTCTCGGAGTGGGAAAAGAACATCGTTCTGTGATGGAAATTCCAGAGGCATACCAGGAAGCACTGCTGGCCCGGGAAATGGCATTTATACAGAAAAATCCTGTGGAAGAATATCAGAAAAAATGTTTTGAGGAAAAGCCGGAACTGGCACAGTTTCAGGAAAAATTTATTCTGCAGGTGCCAACGGACCGGGCAGATACTGTGCTGCGAAAAATGCGGAACTGGTATTTTGAGGCAGCACATCAGAGGGTTTCCCCCTATCAGCTTCTGGCAGTAACAGAAGCAATCTGTAAAGAGCTGGATCTTTTTCATCGAGTGGCGGAAAAACAGGAAAAATGTCCGCGCCCTCTGCAGTACCGTGATGCAGATCTGTTTCTGGATGCGTTTGAAAAATGGATACACGTTTACAGGGAAAGCCTGAAAAGTCAGACAGCCGGAAAAGAAAAAATGGAAGAGGCAATTTCATATATTCGGGAAAATTATGCAAAAGATCTGAATATGGCAATGGTATCTAACCATATTTGTATGAATTATTCGCTGTTTTCAGCAGCGTTTAAAGAACATACCGGTGTGAATTTTGTGAACTATCTGAAGGAGATCCGCATTGCGGAGGCAAAGCGTCTGTTGATTCAAACAGAAGATAAAATTACGGAAATTGCCAAACAGGTTGGATTTGAAAATGATAAGCATTTCATGAAATCATTTAAAACGGCATGCGGCGTATCACCGTCTGAGTTCCGAAAAGATTACAAAATGGTTTCCAACGGAAAGGGAGGACAGGATGAGTAAAGAAAAAGAAACCGGAAAAGAGAAGAGAAGAATCCGCCAGCTGGCGCGGTATTACATTCCATATAAGGGATTGTTTTTTACCGACATGTTTTTTGCAATGCTTGGAGCAGCCATTACACTGGTGATTCCACTGATTGTACGGTATATTACGAGTACGGTTGTGGAAAAGCCGCTGGAGCAGGCAACGGGTGAGATTATCCGCCTCGGTATTCTGATGATTGCTATGGTTCTGGTTGAAATGTACTGTAACTTTTATATTGCCTATTACGGCCATGTGATGGGGGCGCGGATTGAGCATGATATGCGGAACGAGATCTTCGGCCATTATCAGAAGCTTTCGTTTGCTTTTTTCGATAACCAGAAGGTCGGCCATCTGCTGTCGCGCATCACAAGCGATCTGTTCGATATCAGTGAGCTTTTACATCATGGGCCGGAGGATATTGTCATTTCGTTTATCAAACTGATCGGCGCGATGATTATTCTGTTTGTGGTAAATCCGATGCTGGCATGTGTGCCGCTTGTGGTTATTGTGGTGATGCTGCTGTTTGCGTTAGTGATGAACAGCCGCATGAAGAGTGCATTCAAGGAAAACCGCCGCAGAATTGCGGATATCAACAGTCAGATTGAGGACAGTCTTTCGGGGATCCGTGTTGTCAAATCGTTTGGAAATGAGACAGAAGAGATGCGTAAGTTCAATGCGGGAAATGACCGTTTTGTCGATTCGAAGAAGGTCAGCTACCGCTATATGGGAATTTACAATTCGGGAATGGGAGCCTTTTCGACGCTGATTACCGTTATTTCGCTGATTGTCGGCGCATTGCTGATGACAGGTGGGAAACTTGGGGCAGCGGATCTGGTTACCTTTCTTCTGTACATCAACAACTGCACAGATCCGGTGAAAAAGCTGGTGAACTTTACGGAGCAGTTCCAGAATGGTTATTCCGGTTATGAACGTTTCCTGGAAATTATGAGCATCGCACCGGACATCCAGGACAAGCCGGATGCACTGCCACTGAAGAATGTGCAGGGAGAAGTAACCTTTGAAAACGTTTCGTTTCACTATGAGGAGTCGAAGGAAAACGTGTTAAGCAATGTGAATCTGCATGTCCCGGCCGGCGACTATGTGGCACTGGTCGGCAGCTCCGGCGCCGGAAAGACGACGCTTTGCTCGCTGATTCCGCGTTTTTACGATGTGACGGAAGGACGAATTCTGCTGGATGGAAAGGACATCCGCGATGTGAAGTTAAAGGATCTGCGCGATGAGATCGGTATTGTGCAGCAGGATGTGTACCTGTTTGCGGGAACGATCATCGACAACATCCGCTATGGCAGACCGGATGCGACCGACGAGGAGGTCATCCGCGCAGCGAAAGCGGCCAATGCACATGAATTTATCATGGAGCTGGCGGACGGCTACGACACCGATATCGGCCAGCGCGGCGTAAAACTTTCCGGTGGCCAGAAACAACGGCTTTCCATCGCCCGCGTATTCCTCAAAAACCCGCCGATTCTGATTTTCGACGAGGCAACCTCAGCGCTCGACAACGAAAGCGAAAAAGTCGTCCAGAAATCTTTGGAACTTCTGGCGAAAGACAGGACAACCTTCGTGATTGCGCACCGGCTGTCCACAATCCGGAATGCAAAGCGGATTCTGGTGCTGACGGAGAATGGAATTGCGGAGGAAGGCACACATAAGGAACTGCTCGCGAAAGGCGGGATTTATGCGCATTTGTATGAGATGCAGTTTTGATGAAAATTTCATTAGTATGACAGAAAGGCAGCGGAAGAGAAACCGCTGCCTTTTTTGACACTTTCTTATTTTCTTCATACTCTATAAAGAACAGAAAATGAAAGAGGAACATGGTATGGATTCATCCCGTATGAATCGCGGCTGCTGCGGTGCGAACAATATGCAGAACCGCCGCGCCGCTTCAAACAATATGGAACTGAAGATGGAACCAAGGAATTTCCCGCGGAAAATGCAGCATGTAGATCATATGATACCTGCAATGGCGTACGTTCCGATGCAGCGGTTTGAACAGATCTATGATCTTTCCGCTGCATTAAAAAATGGAACCTTATTCCCGGAACTCTGTAAACCATTCTGTGGAAAGGGAGGAGGACAGTGCCTATGATGCCGCAGATGCCATCCCGCGAAAAGCTGCTCGCCTGGATTGATCAGGTCAGCTTTGCTGTTGTTGAAATGAACCTTTACCTCGACACCCACCCGGAGGATGAAGATGCACTTGCCTTTTTCCGGGAAAAAGTGGAGCTTCGAAAAGAAGCACTGAAACAGTACGCCGAACAGTACGACCCGCTCACGATCGATACCGCCAACGACCGCATGAGCCGTTCTTTCGAATGGGTTATGCAGCCATGGCCGTGGGAAGTCAACCGGAAAGGAGGGTGCTGACGGATGTGGAATTATGAAAAACGCCTCGAGTATCCTGTAAACATCACGACACCAAACCCTAAAATCGCCCAAATTATCATGAGTCAGTACGGTGGCCCGGAGTTCCGTACCAGATGATACGGAAAAATCCAGTGTTTATGCGGGTTTGCGGACTTTCGAAAAAAATCAGGAGACGAAAAAGTCGAAATACATGGTTCCGGAAGCCTTTTCGTAGACGATACGATCCACGATGGAGCGGAGCAGAAGTCCTTTTTTCTCGGCTGGTTCCTCTGGATTTTTCAGAATATCATTGATGCTTTTTATCTCTTTCCGGAAATCTTCTTTTGAGATTGTTTCCGGCAAGGCGGCGGGCGTAAGAACGCGGTCCAGTTCTTCCTGCAGGCTCTGTCGTTCTTCGGCGAGCCTTTTTTTGTTGGCACCGTATTCCTCCAGCGTATCAATCCCATTTTCATAAGCCATCTTCACGCGGGCTTCGCGGACAGCCAGATGGTCAAGAGCCTGTTGCAGTCGCTGGATGGTTTCATCGTCTTTTTGCTCCTGCTTTCGGTCCCGGACGCTGAAAGAGAAGTCCGCGCCGGCAAGGATATCATCGAAGTAACGGTAGACGGTTCGCTCAGCCTTGGCAACCGTGATTGAGTTGGAACCCTTGTGGAAGCCTTTTGCATATTTCCAGCATTGAAAGTACGGACAAGATGTGCTCCCGGCCGTTACCGTCATCGTAGCGCCGCAAATTGGACACTTTAAGAGACCAGAGAGCCAGTGGCGGCAGGTTGATGGGTTGCGGCTCTTAGGAGAGCGTCTGCGGGCATCCATGCGCTTGATACGATCCTGATAGCGTGCCGGATCCAGCCGCGTCTCGTGTGTGCCATCGAAAGAGATCCCATTCCAGACCACAGTACCAGCGTAGAAAGGATTACGCAGTACACGTTCGATCGAGCGGCGCTCCATGAGATTTCCGCGTCTGGTGCGGTATCCAAGATCATTGCATTTGCGGGCGATCGCCGTCGGATCCAGATGCTCAAGATCATATTGGTCCATGATGTATTTGACAATCTGGTATTCCGCTTCATCGATCACAAACGGTTTGCCGCCGCCTGCCGCCTGGTATCCAAGACATGGCGTTGTTTGGTAGCCGTGCTGCAGGGCCTTTTCCTTCATGCCGCGCAGAACTTCACCGGATAGACGGATCGAGTAGTATTCGTCCATCCACTCGATAATACGCTCGATCAGCGTGCCGAACGGGCCGTCAATCAGCGGCTCGGAGATGCTGATTACATCAATATTATTCTTTTTGAGGAGCGACTTGTAGACAATGGATTCCTCCTGGTTGCGCGCGAAACGGCTGTATTTCCAGACAAGGATCACGTCGATTGGATGGGAGTCCTGCTTTGCAAGGGCGATCATCTCCTGAAACTTCGGCCGCCGGTCCGCATGCCGGCCGGAGACGGATTCCTCAAAGATAAACTCTTTGGCGATGACAATCCCGTTTTTCTTTGCGTAGTCCAGAAGCAGACGCTGTTGCGCATCCGGAGAGAGTTCGGTCTGATCCGCGGTGCTGACGCGGATGTAGAGAGCACCATTTTTAAGTGCTGACATAATATCACCTTCTTTAAGTTTTCAATTTTGAATATAAGAAAAAATGCCAAAACAAACGTTCTGCTTGTCTGACGTTTCCGAAGATGATACAATATGTTTTGTTGAGAAACGGTATCATTCTTCGGAATGCTACTGAGCCGTCCTGGTGTTGGCGCACTGGGGCGGTTTTTTAGTTATGTCTATCAATCGTCTTCATCATCGGAATCAGATAAAATGTAATCACTGGAATAATTTTCAGTAGTAGACAACGATTGACGATATTCTTCAGCAGCCATTGTTCGATTGAATTCTGCAGTCGGATCGATGTCGGTCACTATTTTCTCCAGATCATCAATAGAAACATAGAAAAATTCTTTCCTCATGTTTACTTTATTGACTCTCTTATTGTTTAAGACCGTGTGCAAACGATTTTCCAGGCCCACAGCATCATCAGAGAAAATAAAGCTATGTACATCGAATCTAAACGGAACGGAAGCATTTCCGAGTTCGTCGATTCGGTCTTGCGGATTTAATCTTCTTGTCATGCCGATTTTGAAAACATTTTCTCCAAAGGATCCAAGATTGCTGATTACGTATACGTTGCCGGCTTTTCCATTTGCAAGGTTGGAAATTTCTTCTTTCTTTACAATGACCTGAGAAAGCTGAGCCTGCAGTTCGAGAATACGAGAATTCAGCTTTTCGGTTTCAGCTGTACTTGCAGACTCCAACTGATTTTTCAACTTTTCAATTTCTGTAATATATTTTGATTCTTCTTTTTCTACTTTCTTCTTTTCTGCTTCCAGAGCTTTTCTTTCCAGAGCTTCTTGTCGCATCTGTTCACGAATAGCCAGCTGTTCCTGACGGGACTGCTCTTTCTTTACGTAGTAGTTATACTCAATTTTCACAGCGTTGATAAACAAATACTCTATTTCACCGATAAATTTTGTTAAAGTGCCTGCGATGCTCTGGTTTCCTTCACCTGCAATTTTCAGATATTTTGCGCTTACATTTTTTACATCTTCAATGGACTTTTCCAGCTTTTCATATTTAAGGTTATAAAGAATGTTCTGAAGTTCAGCACGTAAAGCGATGACCATAAGGCTGTAAATGGATTTGTTTGCCTTCGTAGTATATCTGGAAGAATATTGAGAAAGCAGTTTGTCTATCTGCTTTTCATTTTCTCGGTAAGCTTTTCTCAGGTCTTTTACATCCATACAGTGAAGCTTTAGGGTAACAGAAGGAGAAATGAGCTCATAATCGTCAAAATCCCTTTGTGAGAGTTTACAACCGCTATAAGGTACGTCGGATTCAAAGAAATTTTGAATAGCATGATCGACGCTGAGATATAATTCTTTTGATCGAGCCAGTTTGCGCTCGATGGTTTTCGCTTGCTTGGTCAGCTTTTCCAATTTTTCGGAAACAGAGGTGATTTCCTCCTGTAATTTACTGATCGTGGTATTATCATCCGCAATTTCTTTGTCCTTTTGTTCAACATAGTGGTCAAGCTCTTCTTTCTCGGAACGAATTTTTTCAGAAGCCTGAATGTATTCAGTAATTCCGAGAGAATCCATTTTGTCTTGCATTTCTTTGATCTGCTGATGTAATTGTTCGTTTTCAGCTTTTATTTTTGATGCTCTGAAGATATCTAAGAATCTCATAAAGATCCCCCTGTAAGTATAAATTTTGAAAAGACTGCAAATACTATCGGCATCATGAAAATATTAATAGCAGATATCATTTACAGTAAAAAATTATCGTATCGCCAAGTGTCGTTGCTGACTGGAATACTGAAGTCTACAATAAACGATTTGTGCAATGGCAAGATGCCACGGCTTGATACCCTTTTTCATAGACATTCTCCTTTTTGAAATGTATTTTGTGCGGGATACAATATCCCATGTATATACGTTTAACAATTCAAAAAATTACGGATTAATTAAAGTTTATATATGGTTTCCCACTTAGCATCTGTGATTTTTTCTACTTTTTTTACAGATAATTTTCCACCTGATTTAGCTAGATGTATCATGAAACCATGTTTTTTTTGCCAAAAAATTAAACGAGCTTTGCCGATGCTTCCGTCTTGCATATAATGAATTTCCCCGAAATAATCTTGCGGAGGATTGAGATCTTTATGAGAAGCATATGCGTAATGGAGGGACAAAGGATATTTAGACAATTTACCCGTTTGCGTGTAAGGACATGCTTCATAAAAAGTAAAATCTGTAGAATACAGAAATTTATTCGTATCTATGGATAGACGATTGCTCAAATGAGCTTGTTTAAGAGCAAATGAAATGAGCTTATTTAGTTGTTTAAATTCTTTTTCAATTAGGGCTTTATCAGACGAAGGAACTGTTATAATTCCATGGTTTAAGCTACTCGGTATATTTCTGCCGACAGGCAGTATAACAGGAGAAGAAGCATCAGGAACTCCAGAATACCTTGGTGAAGGATGTCTTTCTTCGATAACGGATGAGTGACGTTGTATTGCTAAATTCCCTTTCGGGGTTGGCTTATCTAATTCGTCAAGATAGCCATTTCTTTTTAAAAATGTTTTTTCTGCTACGAAGTCAATTCCATATTCATATTCAAAATATGCAGGTGTTTTTTTATTACTGTATTTTTTTAACCAATATAGCATATAAATATGTCCAGGCAACAAACCATCGGAGTAGCGTTTCATCATTGATTTAGAGACAAGGGATTGCTGAGAAAACGTTTTGGCCTGTTCAAACCAATTAGTATTAAGCTCACGGTCTTTGGAAATAAAAGGCATTTCTGGATAATCCTTGTAATATAGATCATAAATTTTTTGACAATAGTTATCACTGGCTTTTGCTGACTGAGAAAAATTTATTTGCTCTGGGAAAATAGATTTGTTATCAAGTGGTTCAGGGGATAGAGCTTTTTTTATTTTAAAGAGATCGAAAAATCCCATATTATCACCTCAATTTTATAATTTTTTAAAAACAATCAAATTCGGTATGAAATATATAACATAATTATCAATAGATTTGCACATTCCATATTTACTCTGGTAGTAAACCAGACATTCATTCAGATATTTCTCTGTCACATCAAGATATTCGGAGATCTCATACTGATTTTTGCAGCCATGTTCGTATGCTTTAATCAAACCAAACAGGCCAATCTGTTTATCATATCCCCAAGCCCTTGCCCGAAGTTCCTGCTTCCTATTGGAAATGTCGCTTTCATCAAGGATATTCCCATACGTTGTATGATAATGTCCAAGTTCCTCAGCTAGAACGCAGGCCTTTTCAGATTGACTTGATAGCCCTTTATGAATAGCAATTCGATTATTGCAAATACGTCCGCCGTAGCCTGGAATATCTTTTTCTTTTACAATCAAATTCATGGAATCTGATTCCATTAGTAAGTCTTCGTAAGTCAAATAATCACTCCCACTCTTTAGGATCCGTCATAATATCGTCAGCATGCTTTTTCTGCTCTGGAGTAGCACCCTGATTGTGAGCTGCCTGTAGCTCGTATTCCATACGCTGGGTGGAGAGGAGATTTGTGGCGTAAGTTATGACTTTCTTTTTATTGGAAGAGTCAAGTTGTGTGTAGATGTCATTCAGTTGCTTCTGATCGGCGGGAAGAGGAGCAGGGGCGAGAACTGGATCTAGTTGCCGCTCCATCGGGACATCTGCGCCTATGAGCCACGCTTCGTTAACATCTAAAGCCTTTGCTATTAAATAGATATTATTTTGCTTTGGTGTATATCTACCAGAAATATAAGAGCTAAGAGCACCTTTACTTATTCCTGTTTTTTCGACTAGATCAGCTTGCTTAAATCCTCTTAATTCCATTGCAGTCAAAATACGCTGAGAAGTTGTACCCATAATGTATACCTCCTTATAGGTGAATAGTATCATAAATGTTTAGAAAACGCAACATTTTTATCTTAAAAAGTGAAAAAAGGTTTAGAAAACTAAAAAAACATATTGACAAATCTGAATAATAGGATTATACTGCAAGTAGTTTAGAAAACTAAACAAAGAAAGGAGAAAAAAGAATGGAGTGGAAATATGATAAACTCCGAGGAAAGATCAAAGAAGTGTGTGGAACACAGGATGTATTTGCTGAAAAACTCGGAATAGGACGTGTTTCATTGAGCCAAAGATTAAATAATCAGCTAGAGTTTTCGCAAGATGAGATATTTAAATCATGTGAGGTGCTTGGAATTGATTTTTCGGAAATGCCAGCGTATTTTTTTACTTTAAATGTTTAGAAAACTAAACAATAGTGTAGCTAAATGCAAGTAGGATGCCATGATAACTGAGAGGGGGTGAGATGATGAAGGTGAATTACGGATCATACATAAGAGAACAGGCAATAAAAAATCTGCTATCTTCACAAGCGAAAATAGCAGAGACTGGGAATGCAAGAGGACTTGTTATATTGTCAAAATTCATTTTAAAGATTTCGCACCAGTTTGATAACGAAATCTTGGAGTTGGGGTTTGAAATAAACAACAAGAATTCCGAGTATCCACCAGATGAAGGTAAATAGGACATTGCATATCTTGTAAGCGGTAACTTCAGAGGATATTCCAATATAAGCCAGTAATGATTTTGGTAGGAAAACGATTAAATCAATCCAGTAAAACGGATTAAAACTATCAAGCATATTTTTGCGGAACACGCCTTCTGCCTCTTCGAACATGTTTAATACAGTGACAGAAAATTCGGTTCGTGTGCTCGGAAACATAGAGAAGGTACTTACATTTCCTGAAACAATTTTTCGATTTCCGATATGCTCGGATACAGGGATTTTTATATCTTTGACATGAGCTTTTTCAAACAAGGAAAGTACTTCTTGACGATAGAGATTCATATCGCTGCGTTTATGCTCAAGAAATTCAGAAAAATATGTTTGTAGTTTTTTGATTCTAAAATAATGCATTAAATTTGTAAGAAATTTATATGCAACAACCAAAAGAAATAATGCTAAAAAGCGCATGGTATCGTTTATCCTTTCGCGTTAATGATGTCTTTGAAAAAAGTCCCACAGGAAGGACCAGTTCCCATGGGACGAATACAAAAAACAATTTGCAACTACATAATAGCTCAAAAATGGTTATGAATCAATAGAAAATCATTACGGAGCCGGGTTGCATACGATAAGGAGATAAGGAAGAGGTGATGCCTTATGAAAGAAATCATGGTTGTTACTCGGATCACGATCGGAAGACAGCAGTATACAGCAGAGGAACTCGGAGAAGAGAAAGCAAAAGAGATCGTTCGCCAGCGGATGGAAGCCGCGGTGGAGTCAATGGGGTATGAAAGGACGCAGAAATGAAGAGATCAGATAAAGCGGCGCTGGCGGTCGGCGCGGTTGGTACATGGATCTACATCGGCGGCGTGGACTCGGATTTGTGGGGCCGCGCCGCCCTGGGAGCAGGGATGTTTCTTCTTGCGCTCGCTGGCAAGAAAATCGGCGATTACGTCGATGCCTGCCGCGAGGAGCAGGAAGAGCGGGAAGAAGAGCGCCGGGACGCAGTGTTTGCGGCGTGGATCCGGAACGGATCACTGAAAGGATAAGGAAACGTAGAATGAAAAAAGAGAGATTGACGGTAAAGAATCCAGATGGAACATACCGGATCTGGATGGAACGCGCAGGAACATTTCGGCTTGAGAGTCAGATGGATTCTGTTTTTGCGTATGGCGACCTGGTCAACAAGCTGGGCCGGTATGAGGACCAGGACGAAGAAAAACATAAAAAATAGCTCCTGCCCAAAAAGCAGGAGCCCGTAGCCGGATGGCATACTTATCCTCACAAGATTAGTGTACCACCCGGCTGTCGAAATGTCAAACGGGGCGGGGAAACCCGCCTGTATTTTTAACAAAAAAATTGGGATTTGAAAGGGCTTGCTTCTGCCCTTTTCGGACTCGATAAAGATATTAAAGATAGGACAGACAGATGGGAACAAAGCGGGAAGAATACAGGCTTCGTGGGGGAGACATCCTCGAGATAAGAGAGTTCCACGATGGCCGATATGGAGCGCCGGGACAGCGGCGGGAGAAAAAGAAAAAGCCGACAGAGGAGCAGATGCGGCAGGCAAACGAGAGAGAGAAGATCCGGAGATGCCAGCTGCGGATGATGACGTACTTCCATGAGGGCGACTGTCTTGCAACGCTGACATACCGGCAGGACAAGAGGCCACCCAATATGAAAGAGGCATTGAAAGATTTTCAAAAGACAATCCGAAAAGTGCGGAAGGAATATCAAAAACGGGGATATGAATTGTTCTGGATCCGGAATATTGAGCGGGGAACCAAGGGAGCCTGGCATATCCACATTGTTCTTAACGAGATTGGGGATACAGCCAGTATTTTACAGCAGGTATGGGGAAAAGGCGGTGTCTGGTCGTGTGAAATCAAAAACAGTCAGTTTTACAGCGAAGATTTCTACCAGCTCGCCAGTTATCTGACCAAGAGCGAACACCGGATCGAACATAAATCGAACGGGGACGCTGCGAAGCCGCGATTAAAAGAAACGAGCTATAACACATCAAGGAATATGCCGCTGCCGGAGCCGAAAATTCAGAAACTTGTCCGCTGGCAGGAGGAGGCAAAGCCCCGCAAAGGGTATTACATAGCAAAGATTTATGAGGGATATAACCCGGTAACCGGATACAAATACAGACAGTATACGATGATCCGTCTGGAGAGGAGGCGAACAGACTATGATGGCGACCGACGTTTACGTCGAGACAAGCATAAGCGCACCGCAGGAAAAAAAGCGTAAGTGGGGTTATGTGCTGGAAGCTCCGGGAGGGAGAACAGTATACCAACTGGGTGAGATGACTGGCACAATGCATGGAATTACGCTGCAGGTTCTGATCAAAGCACTTCGCCGGTATCAAAAGCCGAGCCGGATCACGATTCATGCAGCGGATGAGTGGGTTTTGCAGATGCTACTGCGTCAGCTCTCTGCGTGGGAGCAGAATGGATTCACCAATGCAAAAGGGGAGTCGATCAAATACCGGAGTGGCTGGGAGCAGCTGGCAAATTTAATCAAAATGCATACAATCACGATCGCTCCGGGACGGCACGCGTACAGTGCCTGGCTGCAGAGCGAGATGGAGAAAATGGAAAGAGGGAAATAGGATGTTTGAGAGATTTGGGGAAATGAATTCCTTCCAGGAAATCAATGAACTGGCGGAGAATTTGTTCAATGAAGGAGATATCGGAAGTTTGAAGGCGATGGCTGCGGAAAATGGGATTCCAGAGGATTTCGTGGAAATGTTCTGCAGTGGTGACCTTCCGGTTTTATGCGATGCAACGACGGCAGCGATTGGCAAGATCGAGGTCGAAGCCGCGAAGATGAAACCGAAAGAAATCATGGAAGATTGGACAGAATATCTGAGGAGTCAGTGCATGGAAAATGAATTGCTAGCGTACAGCGTCCGAAAGAAGGGGAAATCCCTAAAAGGGTGCATAGCAGCGCTACTGATGTGGTCATTCAAAAATCAGCAAACCGTGGACAAGGGTATTATCAAGGCAGCTGGCATATCTGCAGGAAAGGTCACCCTGGGTATTCCGGGGATGGCCAGGGCAAAGCAGATCATCACGGACTACTACATGGGAGATATAAAAAAATGAAAAGAACAAAATTTTTGAGATGCGAACCATGCAACGCTCCAGAAAAGGCCAGTGAAGATAAAGTGGTAGCAGCAAGTCAGATCTTAGATATTGACGGGGAACGTGCTGTTGAGATAAGCCTGTTTTTTAGAGGAGACCTAAAAGGTCGGTACTTTGCGGACAAGGAAAATCACAGTGCCTATGTAGATGGAAAATGGTACACATGCAGACTGAAAAATGTAGTTAGAATATGCGAGGGATTAGAGCCACTGAAAAATGATTATTACTATTGTTCGACAGATATGGCGTGGGCCTCAAATGAGGATGAAGAAAGAGCACAGGATTTCCTGGAAACATGGAGCATAGACAGCTATGAGGGAAGTCTAAGCTGCAGAAAGAAGCAGAAAGCAATAGAACGAAAAATAGACAGAATAAATCAACAAATGGCAGATATACCGTGTGTACCGGAAGAGGCAGAGAGATGGCTGGAGCAGGAAATATTTCCGGGGCACATACTCTTCATCAAAAAAACAGGGAAAAGAACAATGTACACCTGTACAGGTTGCGGATGTAGTAGCTGGAAAAAGAAAGGATGGAAACACGGAGAAAAGACAACCTGTCCAAAGTGCGGCCAGTCAGTAACGGCAAACAGCAGACAGTATGAAAAGACGAGAACAGCTCCGGTTGTTATTTTACAGAAATACGGTAGACAGTGGGTGGAGCGTCAATTCAAAGCGGTATGTAAATGGGCAGCAGGAAAAAAAGAAATACAGATGTTTGAACAGATAAGAGCAATTATCCCAAAAGGAAAATGCTGGGGAAAGGTTTGGTATGGAACAATACCGGAGGCAGATGAGTTTGAACAGGATTTCTGGGATAGCAATCCGCAAAATAAAAGATTTTTATCATCATATTTGTATCCAGGAAATTTGCAAGAGGTTTTACCAGCAGGAGAACTGGAACGGAGTGGAATGGACGTGCTGGCCAATAAAGGAAGAAAGTTCAATGTCAATAAATTCATAACAACATTTCATGAAAGGCCATATCTGGAATACCTGGCCAAGGCGGGACTGAGCAGATTGACGGCAGAAATTGTTGATTGGTACGGTTGGTGGGGAGATCCGAATGAAATATGTACATATGCGCAAAGCCTGCAAGGGGCACTGCAGTTAGACGGAAATAGAGTCAACAGAATGAAGCAGCTGGACGGAGGGCTGTGCACATTGAACTGGCTACAATACGAAGAACTGGAGGAGGTAAAAATCCCGCAGGAAGCACTGGAGTACCTGACAAAAAAGAATCTGAGGGTTGGTGAGTGCGAGGATATACTTAGAGAGTTGAAAAGTGTGACCAGAATGGTCAATTATATGCAAAAGCAAACAATTCCTCCGAAAAAGTTGGTTACAACATGGAGAGATTATCTCAGAATGGCGAAAGAAGAGGGATATAACACAGAGGACGACATTGTTAGATTGCCAAAAGATTTGAAAGCAAGGCATGACTACATGGTTGAGCTTGGAAACGAACGAGCTGACGAAAAACGGTTGAAAAGGTACATAAAACTGGATCGGCAGATCAAAGAACGATTGGCAGAGGCAAAAAGATATTTCTGGGAGAACGATAAATACATGATTATTCCGGCCGGAACGTGTGAGGAGCTGATAATCGAGGGTCGGACACTCCACCATTGTGTGGGTAGGGATGACTACTACATGAAAAAAATGGCAGCAGGAGAAAGCTGGATTCTATTTCTTCGAAAAAAAGAGAATTTGGAAAAGGCATATTATACCGTGGAGATCAGCATGAAAGATGATCGTATCCTGCAATATTATTCAGAATTTGACCGTCAGCCAAACAAAACGACTATCAGCAAGGTACTGGAAAAATTCGAACAGAGCGTGAAACGCAGACATCAGGCGCGGATCACGGTGCCAGGAGCAAATATAGCATAAGGAGTCAGCATGGTGGAAGATTATAGAATCATTATCATAATCGGCAGTGCAGAGCCAACTGGACAGTATGAAGTGACCAGAAAAGGAAACAGGAAACCGGTGCTGAAATATACTGAACGATACGAAACGCGGGCAGGTATTTTCCGGCCGGAAGTATGGAAAGCGAAAGTAATGGAGGAAATAAAAGCAGACGATGAGCTGGAACTCCTGGAAAAGGTCAAGGAATATTGCAGAACTCATTGCAAATGGCTGAAAAAAGAAAACGAACTGGAAGAATATGCCATTGATTGCTTATGCGGAAGAATATACAGATGTTGGTCGGATTTTGAGCATGAGGAAACAATAATCTGGATGTAAGGAGGAAAAAAATGGAATATGTGCAATTGACCCTGGATGACTGGGTACAGATGAAACAGAAATTGAAACAGGAACTCCTGG
>ERZ838839.344-NODE-344-length-59915-cov-13.685733_pt1 | contig 59915 bp, 43 predicted proteins | sample MGYA00519909_ERZ838839 | MGnify/ENA primary metagenome ERZ838839 (study PRJEB31850, sample SAMEA3708843) | human gut metagenome | biome: human gut; feature: human-associated habitat; material: faeces | place: China | collected 2014 ...
GGTGAAACTTGCTGCAATAAGAATGTTGCTGAACAAAATTTAAACAGGCTCTAAGCAAACATTTAATTCTCATTTTAGGCAAAAATAAGGAGAAACACCCAGCCTAAAGAGGAAAATAATGCAAACTAAGAGTGAAATAGTACACTTCAGGAAGTTAATCGCCTGTGATTGCATCTTTTTCCAAGTCAATCACAAAATTCTGACAAGGTTCTCCATTCAGAAAAGCAAGGAAAAGCGTACCCAGCCCGTTCACAATCTCCACTTCTGCCGAACGAAGTGGAGAAATACGCGCACGGTCAAACAGATAACGATAAGCCGCCAAACGAGTTTCCGGAATATCTTTCAACGCCAGGCGCTCCGCATAGCGCAAACGATATACATCAAGCACCAGGTCTTTCATACACCAGTCTGTCCATTCGGCATTATTCGCCTTGTCTTCTCCCGACACGGCTTTCAGCATTCGGGCACCGGTAAAATACAGGCAGGCTCGCCAGGATTCCGGAAGGTCGCGCGGTATAAATCGTAAGCGAACCAAATCACGAAACTGACAATCACAGAATTCTCCATACGTACGTGCGGAAAGAATTTCCTTATTCCATACAGGTGAATGTCCTCTCAAACTATCCGACTGGTATTCCGCCCGATACAAAGGAAACAAGCTATCGAATCCTGGCACCGTGTCCAGCGTCACCGTTTCCACCCGAAACACCTCATCGCTTTCAATGGTCAGAATCTTATAGGCCGGTACATAGGTTGCAATTGAAGGAACCTGTATATTATATAGGTGTTTCCCGTCTTTTCCTTCCCAGATACCAGTATCATTCACGTGCATGTGTCCGGCAAAATGCAAACGAAGTCCGGCTTGCAGAAAAGCCTCACTCACTTCGGCCTCCGGCACACGGTGCAAATCAAAGCAGCGGTCTCCCCACATCCGACGTACAGATTCTGACACTCCGTCATTGAAATCGACCAAGGGATAATGCGAAAATGCCACCAACGTCTTATGGCGTTTCCGTGCTTCTTCTACTACCTTCCGCACCCAAGGCAACAAGAAGGGTTTGTGTTTCAGCACAAGATTATATCCGACACTGGAACCTTGATAGGTCCACTTTCCCTCCTTCATTTCTTTTGGAAGATAAACTCCCCCGTCAATAGCCAACAGCCAGAGTCCGTCTACCGGTTCTACCAGGTAGCTGGCATCCGTAGCCGTCAACGAATCACACAGTGTGTAGGTCCGCTTGCCCAATACGCTTTCACGGCAAGCATCCTCATAAGCATACTTATCATACGTATAAGAGGTAAAAGGACTTTCCCAATAGCAGTCGTCCTTCCGAGGAAAAAAGCCGAAATCGGCATAGCACTCCATCTGTGACACATAACCGGCACACGAATCCTCACGTGTCACACGGCTTCCGTCGGCAGCTAAAAAGTGTGCATTCTTTTTCGCATGTCCTAACGGAAGAGCCGGGTCGTGATTACCCGTAGTCACAAAAAAACGCATTCCCTTCGCTGCGGCATACGAATTCAGCAGTTCCTTTATTTTCTGCTGATTGAAAAATTGCCCGTCATCCGTCAAATCGCCCGGCAATACAACCCAGCGTATATCTCTGCGGGCTACATCATCAAGAGCAGCCAAAAGTGCATAATAATTTTCATTGAACAAGCGGGTGGACTGTACCTGTACCTCCATGGAACGCACCCGTTCGGCATGACCGTCCACATCTTGAATATGTGCATCTGAAATAAATGCAATCTGCGTTTGTGCACTGCCTTGCAAAATCATTCCCCACAGACAGATTGCAAGACATATTTTCATTATTCTGTTCATAACGAATTGGTTGAAAATCTCTTGCAAATATAAGGATTTTACAAGAAAGAATGCACGCTACTCACTTTCTTCAAAACAGTATTTTCATACGCACATAAATTGTTTTTAAAGTCACTCTATACTTTCTATGTTTCCCTGCGCGAAACCTTATGTTTTCCGGACGGGAAACGTATAGCTCCGCCACGAGAAACGTACGGTTTGCGTAAGGAAAACATAAAATGCCGTGCTTCATTTCTCCCTACATACATAAGGAGATTATAAATCAATGATTCGGACACTGATGTTCTCCATCCTCATGATGATGGTCACATCCTACACCGGAATCCTGTATCTTTCCAGCCAGATAGGCCTCAGCCACTTCCATCACTGAACCATGGCATCCTCTGATTACTTCTATGCCACAAGCTGAAAGTTTGGCCAGTGCACCAGCCCCCATATTGCCAGCCAGCATTACGGTCACTCCGTCGGCCTGCAATTTGGAAGCGATGTCCGACTTGCATCCACATCCTTGCGGAGAAGGGAGTACTTGTGTGCGTGAAATGCGGTTTTCTTCATCCACCGTAAAAATGGTGTAAAACTCACAATGACCGAAATGATCGTCTATCAGACCGTTTCTTGTAGGTAAAGCTATCTTTTTCATACGTGCTTAATTTGATAATTTATTGACGCAAAGGTAAAGAAAAAATACCTGTACTTACACTATTGGGCCAGAACAAATGAAGTTTTCGGGCAAAGCCCCCTAAAATCCAAGTAGTTTTATTATTTTTGCAGCCGATTATACGATAAACATAAATAATAAAGATATTATAACCATGGAATTAGCAAGTAAGTACAATCCCGCTGACGTGGAGGGAAAATGGTACCAGTATTGGCTGGACCACAAACTTTTCAGTTCTAAACCCGACGGACGTGAACCTTACACCGTCGTCATTCCTCCCCCTAACGTGACGGGAGTGCTCCACATGGGACACATGCTGAACAATACCATCCAGGATATTCTTGTAAGACGTGCCCGCATGATGGGAAAGAATGCGTGCTGGGTACCGGGTACAGACCATGCATCCATCGCTACTGAAGCAAAGGTGGTAAACCGTCTGGCTCAACAAGGCATCAAGAAAACAGACCTTACGCGTGAAGAGTTCTTAAAACATGCATGGGCGTGGACAGAAGAACACGGAGGCATCATTCTGAAGCAGCTCCGCAAACTGGGCGCATCATGCGACTGGGACCGTACGGCTTTCACCATGGACGAAACCCGTAGCAAGAGCGTAATCAAGGTATTCGTGGACCTTTATAACAAGGGACTGATTTACCGTGGCGTACGTATGGTAAACTGGGACCCAAAAGCACTGACTGCCCTGTCTGACGAAGAAGTAATCTACAAAGAAGAGCATAGCAAACTGTATTACCTGCGTTATTACGTAGCTGATGACGACATGAGCGGTGAAACAGGAGCTGAAGGTGAAATTGTACACCGCGACGCACAGGGCCGTCGTTATGCCGTAGTAGCTACTACTCGTCCGGAAACCATCATGGGTGATACAGCGATGTGTATCAACCCGGCAGACCCGAAGAACCAGTGGCTGAAAGGTAAGAAAGTTATCGTTCCGCTGGTAGGACGTGTGATTCCAGTTATTGAAGACAGCTATGTAGACATTGAATTCGGTACAGGTTGTTTGAAAGTTACTCCGGCACACGACGTGAACGACTACATGCTGGGAGAAAAATACAACCTTCCTTCTATTGATATTTTCAATGACAACGGTACACTGAGTGAAGCTGCCGGACTGTATGTAGGTATGGACCGTTTCGACGTACGTGCGCAGATTGAAAAAGACCTGGATGCAGCAGGATTGCTGGAAAAGGTAGAAGCTTATACAAATAAGGTAGGTTTCTCTGAACGTACCAACGTAGCCATCGAACCGAAACTGTCTATGCAGTGGTTCCTCAAGATGCAGCACTTCGCTGATATGGCATTGCCGCCGGTAATGAACGACGAATTGAAGTTCTACCCTGCCAAATATAAGAATACATACCGCAACTGGCTGGAAAACATCAAAGACTGGTGTATCAGCCGTCAGCTGTGGTGGGGACACCGTATTCCGGCTTACTACTTACCGAAAGGCGGCTTCGTAGTAGCTGAAACTCCGGAACAGGCATTGGAACTGGCTAAGGAAAAAACCGGAGATGCAAACCTGAAGATGGAAGACTTGCGTCAGGAAGATGACTGCCTCGACACCTGGTTCTCTTCATGGTTGTGGCCGATTTCATTGTTCGACGGTATCAATAATCCAGGCAACGAAGAAATCAAGTACTACTACCCGACTGCCGACTTGGTAACCGGACCGGACATCATTTTCTTCTGGGTAGCACGTATGATTATGGCCGGCTACGAATACATGGGCGACATGCCGTTCCGCAACGTATACTTCACTGGTATCGTACGCGACAAGATTGGCCGTAAGATGTCAAAATCACTCGGTAACTCACCCGACCCGCTGGAACTGATTGAACAGTTTGGTGCCGACGGAGTGCGTATGGGTATGATGCTGGCTGCTCCTGCCGGAAACGATATTCTCTTCGATGAAGCACTTTGCGAACAAGGACGTAACTTCAACAACAAGATATGGAATGCCTTCCGTCTGGTAAAAGGCTGGCAGGTAGCCGACATCGAACAGCCGGAATATGCCAAACTGGCTACTGAATGGTTTGATTCTATGCTGGCTAAGACCGCAGAAGAAGTAAACGACCTCTTCGGCAAATACCGTCTGAGCGAAGCATTGATGGCTGTATATAAGTTGTTCTGGGACGAATTCTCAAGCTGGTATCTGGAAATGGTAAAACCTGCATACGGACAGCCTATTGACAAGGTAACCTACGACAAGACATTAGCATTCTTTGAAACCTTGCTGAAACTGCTCCATCCGTTCATGCCGTTCATCACAGAAGAGTTGTGGCAGCACATTTACGACCGTCAGCCGGGCGAAAGCATCATGACCCAGACGCTCGTAAAAGACATGCCTTACAACGAAGCACTGATTGCACAGTTTGAAGCTGTGAAAGAAGTAATCAGTGGCATCCGTACCATCCGCCTGCAGAAGAACATCGCACAGAAAGAAGCTTTGGCACTTGAAGTAACTGGAGAAAATCCGGTAGCCGGCTTTGGTTCTGTAATTGCCAAACTCTGCAACTTGTCAGAAATCAAGCAGGTAGAAACCAAGTCGGAAGGAGCTGCTGCCTTCATGGTGGGTACTACAGAATATGCCGTACCATTGGGTAACCTGATTAACGTAGAAGAAGAGCTGAAGAAACTGGAAGCTGACTTGAAATATCAGGAAGGATTCCTGCAAAGCGTAATGAAAAAGCTGAGCAACGAAAAGTTTGTCAACAAGGCTCCGGCCAATGTCATTGAAATGGAACGCAAGAAACAGGCTGATGCAGAAACGAAGATTGCAGCATTGAAAGAAAGCATTGCAGCACTGAAGCGTTAAGTTTTTAGCCGAGAAATATTTATTTATAAGGGCTGTCACATGACACTGTGGCAGCCCTTATTTCATGCCAGAGAAGACAAATTGTCAGATACCACTGACAAGGGGACAAGGCCTATTGTCAGCTTATCCTCATACATTGATTTATGTCAATAAAAAGAGGAAAAAATAAAATTATATGCTTTAAAACATGTTTTTCAAAAAAAAGGCATTACCTTTGCAGTGTAATAAAACGAACGAAGGAACCTGAAAGGGTTCTGGAAGAAAGGATAAAAAGATTAAGGATAACAACAATAGGTAACAAAGATTTGAAAGGTCCTCTGCGAAGAGCACCTCGAGAAACAATAACTAAACTAGAGATTAATATACAATAGGTACTAACAAAAAGCAAATGAAAGGATAACAGTTATGAAAAAGGTAACAAAGATTTTCAAGAAGATTGCAAATGCAGATCCTATGATCTGGGGGTACGTCATGTTGAGTGAAAACGCTCACACGAAGTAACCCGCTGCCGATGACCGGCGAATTTATTATGATTCGAAAACAAAACAATTGACAATAGAAAGTCCGGAAATCTATTTTCTGACAACATGCAGAAGATGAGATTTCCGGACTTTTTTATTTTCTTGATGATATAATCTCTATCGAATCGGCTGCAACTTGATAATTTCTCCTAACTCAGGAATAATGACCGGCATACCGCGCTTCTTGGCTTCTGCCGCAAACACATGAGGAGGATCGAACAAGGGTTCATCTGAAAGGTCGAAAGTGCCATAATGCATCGGAATTGTAACCTTTGCATGCAAATCGGCCGAAGCTGTTAATGCATCGTATGGAGATATATGATTCGGCTTCATAAACCAGCGCGGTTTGTAAGCTCCGATTCCTACCATGCAATAATCTATGTGAGAGAAAAATCCGGCTATTTCTTCAAAATGCCGGGCATATCCGGTATCTCCACTATTGTAAATGGTAATACCATCTCCCTGAATCATAAAGGAGCCCCACAAGCGCTCTCCTCCATCGCTCACACCACGCTTGCTCCAATGCTGTGCAGGTAAAAAAGTCAAGCGGAAATCACCGTCGACATACTGTTCATACCATGCAGCTTCTATCACTTCCAGATTGGGGAACCAGCTTTTTATCAAAGTTCCCGTATTCAAACCACAAAAGAGCTTAAGCTGAGGGTTATCTGCCACCAGACGTGCCACACTTGGTTTATCCAGATGGTCAAAATGATCGTGACTAACAAGCAGATAGTCTATCTGACGAAAGATAGATGGATCGGCAGGAAATTGACTTCGGCGTTTGACAAACGGAATACTTCCATATACAGGATCAATCATCAAACGCTTTCCAGCCAGTTGAAGAAAAAAAGAGTTATGCCCGAGCCATATCAATGAATTACCCACCACCTTCTCCAAAGAGGTGAGATAATGTACCTTAGGATTCCATTTGATTGTACGCTTTTCCTTCCGCTGGGGATTAGGAGAGAACCGCCATTTCAGGACACTTCCCATCCCCGGTTTCCAACGGTGTTGACGGTTAAAAAACTTGCCATTCACGGTCGGATTCCCTCTCCAATGAGGATGTATGCTTCGCAACCCCTCATTGCGGCGGAATGTGATTCGCTCTCCCATTCTATCGGAATTTAACGTTCCAGCAAATCCTTCAAAAAGGCATCCAGTTCTTCATCCAGCCCTTTTAGCAGCTCATCATTCAGTAGCAGGGTATCATCTTCGTCCACAAGAAGCAATTCGGCTACCGTTTCTTTGTCTTCGTCTACCAGTACAAAAGAGTAAGGCTTCATCAGACAAAGTTTCTCCAGTTTTCCGCTCTCTTTCAGCGCCTCAACCTCAGCACGAAGAATCGGTTCTACTACAGTATAGAAGTCATCACTCTCATATTCTACCCACTCATTGATAATCGTACGCGACAATTCCTGATCGTCATCGTCGAAAATAATCAGCTCACCACTTTCTGAGTTGGGTTGCAAATGAATATCTGTAACGACCGTTTCATCTCCTTCTGATGTATACCGGCAAAGGGCTGTTTTCAGAGCCGAGACTATTGAAGCACGTGATTGTTCACTCATTTTCATAGGCTATATTCTTTTTATGTACTCAAATGTACAAAAAAAATGAATCGAACAAGATATTATTAATTGAATTTGTTGCCAAAACGCGCCATTTGGAGGTTCAGCAACTGAAAATCCTTAGCCCGCTCCTGTAAAATTGTAGAATAAAAGAGAGCAGCACGTTCTTCTTCCGAACCTTTAGCAGCACAGCTTTTTGACTTCTCAATCCAGTCAACAGCTTCGCTCATCATTCCCTGTACCTCACAAGCCAAAGCCATATTGAAGGCGGCACGCGATTTTAACTTTCCCTTCTTCAATGAGTCGTATAAGTTCTTCCACAAGCGACCGGCTTCCTGCCAGTCTCCTTCACGCAACGAAACAGCCGCATCACGCATATCCGGATTTCCTCCATCAAAATAAATGCGCTCCACACTCTTCCAATGAGGCACCAGTTGATTTACGAGTGTAAAACCTGTGTGCTGAGAGGCTTCGTTCACCACGTCATGATCAGACAGTGTAGGATTCAAATCCCACAACAGGCTATCCACCTTGCTGATAGTCACGACTGGCATTACCCGAGAAGGAATATATGCACGCAGCACAGGACGCATTTTCAAATCAAAAGCAGCAAAAGGAACCATCAAGCCCGGATAATAAATCTCTTTCTTACCAGTCAGCAATTGGATTCTGTCTACGGAAAGAATCATGTCTACTCCAAGTACCTGAGCCAGGCTGTCTACTACCGGTTGAGGAAGAATTTCTCCTTCTGTCAGCTCCTGTGTAATCGCTGAATCAGAAATAACTACCTGCTGAAAATAACGACTATCCGCCAGGCCTCCGGCCAGAGTTTCTGACAACACTTTTCCATCTCCATCTAATTTTCCCAATGTCAGCAAATTCTTTTTAGGGGAAGGAATGGCAGGCGCATGATTTACTACTGCCACCGTGCGGACTTGTTCTGGAAAAGTGACTTCTGCAGGATATAACTGATCAAATGTAAAAGACTGAAGTCCTCCGCATGAAACCAGCATGGTAGCTGCAAAAAGGATTCCGGCCACGATGTATTTCTTCATAATTCACTACTTTTTTGTTCGCAAACAAAAATAATAAATAAAAAAGACACGGATTCCATCGTTTTCACAGATTATTCTAAATTAAGAAATAAAAATCTGCAAACGGTGAAAACCGTGTCTCAAATATCTCAGTCAAATGCTTAATCAGGCATTCTTACCGTGACAGTTCTTATATTTCAATCCGCTGCCACAAGGACATGGGTCATTGCGACCGACTGTCTTTTCTGCGCGATAAGGCTCTTGCTTCTGTTCACGAGTATCGCGACCTGCAGCTTCACGCTGATCTGGGTCAGTCAAATCCTGCTTTTCTTCACGATACTGCTGACGAGGAGCCTGAGGTTCAGGAGCTGCTTCACGCACTTGTTCCGGTTCCTGTACCGGTATCTGACCACGCATCAATACAGAAATGGTATTATTATTTATCTTGTTGACCATATTATCAAACAGATTCACAGATTCCAGTTTGAAAATCAACAGCGGGTCTTTCTGCTCATAGCTTGCGTTCTGTACAGAATGTTTCAGTTCATCCAGTTCACGCAAGTTTTCTTTCCAAGCATCGTCAATTGTATGCAACAAGATAGCTTTTTCGAACGACTTCACAATTTCTTTTGATTCGCTTTCGTATGCAGCTTTCAAGTTTACTGAAATGTTGTACATACGCTTGCCATCGGTAATAGGTATCATGATATTCTCATACATGTGTCCCTGAGCCTCATATACCTGCTTGATAACCGGATTAGCAATCTGGGCCATACGCTCAGTCTTACGTTTGAACAATGCCATAGCTTCCTGGAAAGTTTGCTCTGCCAGATCGTCTTTCTTCTTGGAACGGAAATCTTCTTCAGTAAACGGAGCTTCCATGGCCAGTACCTGAAGAATTTCCATCTTGGCATCTTCGTAAGTCGGCTGCTGTACGGCATTGTAGCAACGTTCCCAAATCATATCCACAATATCCATTCCGATACGTTCTCCCATAAGTGCATGACGACGTTTGGTGTAAACCACTGTACGCTGCTTGTTCATCACGTCATCGTATTCCAACAGACGTTTACGAATACCAAAGTTGTTTTCTTCCACCTTCTTCTGCGCACGTTCAATAGAGTTAGAAATCATCTTGTGCTCAATCATTTCTCCTTCCTTGAATCCTAACTTATCCATCACTGTAGCAATACGGTCGGATGAGAACAGACGCATCAAATCGTCTTCCAACGATACGAAAAATACAGAAGAACCCGGGTCTCCCTGACGTCCGGCACGACCACGCAACTGACGGTCTACACGACGTGATTCGTGACGTTCTGTACCAATAATGGCCAAACCACCGGCAGCTTTCACTTCTGCGCTCAATTTAATATCGGTACCACGACCGGCCATGTTCGTAGCAATAGTTACCGTAGAACTCTGACCTGCTTTCGCTACAATTTCAGCTTCCTTCTGGTGTAACTTCGCATTCAATACATTATGCTCAATCTTACGCAAGGTAAGCATCTTGCTCAACATTTCTGAAATTTCTACTGAAGTAGTACCGACCAGCACCGGACGACCAGCCTGTACCATCTTCTCAATTTCTTCGATTACGGCTTTATATTTCTCACGTTTCGTTTTATAAACGCGGTCGTTCATATCGATACGGGCAATCGGACGGTTTGTCGGAATCACCACTACATCCAGCTTATAGATATCCCAGAACTCTCCAGCTTCTGTTTCTGCAGTACCGGTCATACCAGACAACTTATGGTACATACGGAAGTAGTTCTGTAAGGTGATAGTTGCAAAGGTCTGTGTAGCAGCTTCTACCTTCACGCCTTCCTTGGCTTCTACAGCCTGGTGCAGACCATCGCTCCAACGACGGCCATCCATGATACGTCCAGTCTGTTCGTCGACAATCTTTACCTGACCATCCATTACCACATAGTCCGTATCTTTTTCGAACATGGTATATGCCTTCAACAGCTGGTTAATGGTGTGTACGCGTTCTGCTTTAATAGCGTAATTGGTCATCAACTCATCTTTCTTAGCCAGACGTTCTTCATCAGACAGCCCTTTCTGATTTTCAAGTTCAGACAACTGAGCTGCAATATCAGGAAGTACGAACAAGGTAGGATCCTGTGAGTTACCAGTAATCAGGTCTACACCTTTATCAGTCAAATCTACACTCTTCAGTTTTTCATCAATCACAAAATACAAAGGTTCTACCGCTTCCGGCATACGCTTGTTATTCTGTTCCATGTAGATTTCTTCTGTCTTCAGCATACCAGCCTTGATACCCGGTTCACTCAAGAACTTAATCAACGGCTTGTTTTTAGGCAATGCCTTGTGGCTACGGAAAAGGGCAAGGAAACCTGCTTCCTGATCTTCCTTCTTATCTGAAGCAATCAAACGTTTGGCATCGGCCAAATACTGAGTAGCCAGTTTACGCTGTGCTTCCACCAGACGTTCTACCAACGGACGAAGTACTTCAAATAATTGCTGGTCGCCTTTAGGTACCGGACCTGAAATAATCAACGGTGTACGTGCATCGTCAATCAATACGGAGTCCACCTCATCGACAATGGCATAATTATGCTTGCGCTGTACCAAATCCTTCGGAGAAACGGCCATATTATCACGCAAATAATCGAAACCGAATTCATTGTTGGTACCAAAAGTAATATCTGCCATATACGCACGACGGCGAGCTTCTGAGTTAGGCTGATGCTTATCGATGCAATCTACGCTCAGGCCATGGAACATATAGAGCGGGCCCATCCATTCAGAGTCACGTTTTGCCAAATAATCGTTGACAGTTACCACGTGTACGCCATTACCCGTCAAGGCATTCAGGAACACCGGAAGCGTTGCCACCAAAGTCTTACCTTCACCGGTTGCCATTTCCGCAATCTTACCCTGATGCAACACCACACCACCAAACAACTGTACATCGTAATGTACCATGTTCCAGGTCATTTCGTTTCCACCTGCTTTCCAATGGTTCTTCCAGATAGCCTTGTCACCTTCAATACGAACGAAGTCACGTCCCTGTGCAGCAAGTTCACGGTCAAAATCGCTGGCAGTCACTTCCAGTTCTTCATTTTCTGACAAACGGCGAGCCGTATCTTTTACAATAGAAAAAGCAGTCGGCAACACTTCACTAAGTGCTTTCTCGTATTTTTCCAGGACTTCTTTCTCCAACTTATCAATCTGAGAGAAAATAGCCTCACGTTTTTCAAGGTCAGTAGATTCAATCGTAGCTTTCAGCTCTTCAATTTTTTTATTTTCCTCTGCGGCTGAATCCTTGATAAATTTCTTCAGTTCTTCTGTTTTCGCACGTAGTTCATCGTTCGTCAACTTGGAAATCTCCGGATAAACGGCTTTTACCTTTTCTACCCACGGCTGAATTTCCTTCATGTCACGAGACGCCTTGTTTCCGAACAGCTTGCTTATAAATTCATTAAATCCCATTGTATGTTTCTTTTTTATTATTTACTAATTAATTATTTTTTATCCTTCTACCGCTACAAAGATAGGTAAATTGTGAATTATTCGCATACTATTTATTTACGAATATTAATCATTGGAGCCTCAGAACAAGCATTTGGCGCTCGTATGCGCATGAAATGAGCTAAGGTGGGTACAATTGAAGTAATTTTTACCGGAGAATAAAGCTTTTCAGGCTTTACATCAAATCCCATAAACACAAGCGGAGCCGCAGTATATGCTTCACGAACTACTTCTATCTTCTGAGAATATTCGTTGACTACGGACCATCCCGGCATTACTTCTACATAAATATCACCCGAGCAATTTGGATTATATGTATTTCGAATTTTTCCAATCTTCGGAGTCCAAGCTCCCAAAAGCAAACGCTGTGCTGAATAAGCATTCTGTACCCCACTCATTTGCACCACAAATTCAGAGGAACGCGTCATCACTTCCACCAAATTCAGCTTGCGCTCTTCTATCAGTTTGTGATTCAAATAAATTTGTCGGTCATAATACGTCTCCACATATTGGCCTTGTCCATAAAGAGCCATTAAATACATGTTCAGTAAAGCTGCACAACGTTTAATGTGAAATTCTCCACCTGGAATCTTGTATTTAACCGGATCCACAGGTTCCGGATCGGTATAACCTGTAGAAGTGATAAAGAATAAGATATTACGAAGCCCGATCTTACGGTCTATCAAATCCAACAAATCTCCAATGCTGTTATCCAGACGGACATACATGTCCTGTATTTCCATCGCATATTCCGTATTGGGCTTGTGATCATAATTTCCTGCATAATAAGACAATGTCAGCAAATCCGGAGCTGCATCCTGCCCGATTTGCGTATTGCTTAAGCATGCATTTACCAGACGGTTTACCTCGTCATTTACATATGGACTTGTCTTAAACTTTTTATATTTATCCAGACGTTCATCCGAGAAATTATGCTTAAAGCTAAGCTGCTTGGTTTCAGTAGTGATATACTGATAAGAAGTTACCGGCAAATAAGGAAGCCACTCCAAATTATTGATACGAAAATCAAGTCCTTCCTTATCATTATAATTGCTTACCCACAACGGGCAATCTCCATAATAAGTCGTACCAGCCCACTTCCCGGTTTCATCATTCAACCAGAAAGCACCATTTGCTGCATGGCCGGCAGCCAAAATAGCCATTTCACGAGTCGGTGCAATAGAATAAACTTCAGCCCGTCCCTGAGTAGCTACCTTCAATTCATCCGACAAGGTGGAACAACGCAACAACTTAGCAGAAGAGCTTTCCGATGTATATACCCCCATAAAATCCTGGTCATCTACCGATTTTATAATCCGTAAAGACCCACGGTCCATCCAGCGGTTAGAAGGAATACCATTATAATAAGGTGTAGTACCTGTATAAATCGAAGCCGTAGCAGACGAACGGTCTACATTGATAAAATCATATTCCGCATTGGTATATATACGTCCTTCTTTTAAAAGGCGCTTAAATCCTCTCTCCCCATACAATGCCGAAAAAGCTTCTATGTAGTCTGCCCTCAGCTGGTCAATCGTCAACCCCACCACCAATTTTGGAACTGGAGAAGGAGCCTGCGCCTGAATTCCAGAGATGACAAATACAGTCAATAAAGATGTCAGTATACGTTCTTTCATTACTTTTTATTCAATACTAATACATGGCTTGCAGCATTTACCAGCAAACCGAGTGCCAAAGGTAATACTGTTAAATTAAAATCTTGCGGTAAAAACGGGAATAGCACTATAAAAAGTGTTAAATACACGAGATTACAAGTATGATACAAGTCTTTTTTATGTTTTAACTCACGATAAATCATAAAAGGCAGGTAAAACAATGGCAACGGATTAAACAAAACCAACAACCAGTTTGAACCTACAGTCGGATGAGAAGAGACGAAAAACAGGAAGGCAATAATACAACCAGCTATTCCTTGAGCTGCATACAATAAGATATCCCATCCCCAGAAAATCGTTTGTTTCTTCCACTGGAAGAATCCGATAATTACATTCAAAAGCAAAAATAAAGTAGCGGTTACCATCGGACTTATTCCCCAGGAAGATTCTGCTTCCAATTCGGCATCCACAATCTTTTCCTCACGCAAGACCAAAGGCCGTCTACCTCCGTCTGGAGTCTGAATGTATGCATCCTGAGCAAAATAACGCATATAAAACGGAGCAAACATTTGCTGCCTTATATCTATCGGCTTATCAGCTTCCGCTCCAAGACACAAATCTATACCTAATTCATCCCACGGAGACCCTTTGGTAAATTCATGCACAATTCCTCTAAAAGTTTTATGCCAACTTACGGAAGGATACACGACTTGTCCCTGAATGCTTTTTTCTATCTGATCACAAGCACGGGTCGTACAATTATCATAGAAATAATTATAACGATAAATTCTGTTTTCCGGAAGATAATTGTCCTGAAGCAATTTCAGCAACGACATTTTCTCCGAATATGTCAAATTCAGGATCTGCTGATAAACCGAAGAGCCCCTGAATGCATATTCCGATTCAAAATAAGGATAAGGTGTAATTCCTAACTGGTAGTCTGTTTCACCTTTTACAAAGCGATATACAAAATGCGGCGTATTGAAACTAAACATTCCATAATTAAACACCAAATCCACGCCTCTGGAAAAATTCTGATAACGAATAGCTGTATGACCAAAAAGTGCATAGATTTCATTACCCGGCGCACAAGTCAGCAAACTGAACTGAATGCTATCAGTTTGCGGCATTTTTTCCACATTATCCGAGATTTCTCCCCTAACCCTTACCGGAGAGAAAAGGCAACTTATCAAGACCACCCAACACAGAAAAACAAGCTTCTTTTTCATAAACAAATACAAATATCACCAGACACCGGTATATCCTGAAGTATCTGAATAATTCATAATATTTTTTTTCGCATGCAAAAATACACGGATTCTACCATAAGAGCGAAATAAATAATCAGTTTTATTGATGTGCATATCCAAAATTTTATCTTACTTTGCAGGCGAAACAAAGAAAGAAAACGTGAATCTAGTAATTGATATTGGTAATACTGTAGCAAAACTGGCAGTATTTGATGGTGATAAAGTGGTGGAGGTTTTAAGAGGGTCCAATCATTCGCTGGACTGGCTGTCAATGTTATGCAACAAATATCCAATCGAAAGAGGTATCATTGCATCAGTTATTACACTCAGCAATACAATACGGCGTCAACTGGCTGGAGTACCATTTGAAATCATTGAACTGAACCACCTGACTCCTATACCCATCCGCAATTTATATAAGACGCCTGAAACTTTAGGTATGGACCGGCTGGCTGCCGTAGTGGGTGCCAACTATCTTTCTCCAGGAAGAAATCTGCTGGTAGTAGATGCAGGGACCGCACTAACCTACGAGTTTATAGATGCAGAAGGGAATTACTGGGGAGGAAATATTTCTCCCGGAATATATACTCGTTTTAAAACATTGAACGCCTGTTGCGATAAACTTCCTTTGATTGAAAGAAAAGGCGAGACACCCGAATTTGGATATGACACAGAGACGGCCATCCGTGCCGGAGTTATCAGAGGAATAGAATTCGAAATCATTGGCTACATCACCCTGCTACAAAAGAAATATCCCGACCTTTTGGTTTTTTTAACTGGAGGAGATAAATTTTCTTTTGATACAAATTTAAAAAGTATCATCTTTGCAGATAGATTTTTAGTTTTGAAAGGTTTAAACAGAATATTGAATTATAATGTTAAGTAAGAAAACAATTGTTGGTTCATGGCTTTTGGCTAGCTCTACGATGGTATGTGCGCAAATCAGCACAAATTCACCTTATACACGTTATGGACTTGGTGACATGTTCGACCAGAGCTTTACGAACAATGCGGCAATGGGAGGAGTGGGCTATGCACTCCGGACACCCGAGCATATAAACGCCATGAATCCAGCTTCCTATACAGCTGTAGATTCTCTTTCCTTTATCTTTGATGCAGGGATGTCTTTAAAAAGCTCCAACTTTCAGGAAGGGAAATACAAAGCCAACGCAAAAAACGCCAGCTTTGATTACATTGGAATGCAATTCCGGTTACATCCAAGGTTAGGTATGACCATCGGATATACCCCTTTTTCTACAGTGGGATACAACTTTACACGCTCTAAAGAAATAGAAAACAGCAGTGATGTAACCATATCCAATAATTTTTACGGAGATGGAGGTCTGCAACAAATCTTTGGAGGACTAGGATTCAAGATTCTGGACAATTTGTCTATCGGAGCCAATATCGGCTATTTATACGGCAAGCTCAAATACCAGACCACTGCCAGCCTCAGCAATGGAGGTGACCAGACCATCACTTACAACACTGTATCTATCAGCAGCTACAATGCCAGTTTCGGCCTTCAATATACTCAGCCCATAAACAAACAAAATGCGTTGACATTAGGCCTTACCTATACCATGGGACACATTCTAAACGGGCATGACAACCAAGGGACACAGATTACCAACGGAACCAACTACTCCGTGGTAAATCAACAGCAAATAAATGATTCTTACGGAATCCCTCATATATATGGAGCAGGTCTGGCATGGAAACACAAAAAGAATCTGACCGTAGAAGCAGACTATACACTGCAACAATGGAGCGGAGTAAAGTATAATAATCGGACAGATTTGTATCAAGACCGTTCTAAAATAGCTGTCGGTGCAGAATTCCTACCTAACGAATTCGGACGGAACTATCTCAGCCGCATACGTTACAGAGCAGGAGCTTATTATGCAAACTCCAATCTTCGGATACCTGTTGCATCGAGCATGATAGACGGACCCAAGGAATACGGTGTCAGTGTCGGATTGGGCTTGCCTTTAAAGCTATACCAACGAAACAGTGTATTAAGCATTACCGGACAGTACATTCATGCCAATCCTTCTGTAAGCGACATGTTGTCGGAAAACCGGTTTGTCCTAAAAATAGGATTGACATTCAACGAACACTGGTTCATGAAATGGAGAGTAAACTAATATGAAAATAAACACAATGAACAACTAATCTTACATACGATGAAAATGAAAATGTTTACAATGCTGTGTGCTTTATCTTTAGGTACTACAGCTGTTTTCGCTCAAAAAGGAGTAGAAGACGGTTCTCGTTTCGGACATGGAGAAGACAGTCTCCGTTGCTTGCAGAACATCAGTATTTACAGTGAATACGTAAAAACTGACAACTTTACGGACGCATACAAGCCATGGATGGCTGTATTTACAGAAGCTCCTTTGGCTCAGGTAAGTACTTATACTAACGGAGCCAAAATCTTGCGCGCTTTAATTGCCAGTTCAAAAGACGGAGCACAACAGAAAAAGTATCTTGATGAACTGATGGCCGTACACGACCAACGTATCAAGTATCTTGACGGGCTTAACAAGCTGGTAAGAACTCCGACCACAAAAGGCTCTATCCTCGGAATGAAAGCCCACGATTACATTGCGTTCTCCGGAGCAAACATAGATATAAATAAGGCTTATCAGATGGTCAAAGAAGCTGTTGACCTGGAAAAGGCAGCCTCAGATTATTTCATGTTCCAGGATTTGATGGATATTTCTGCCCGCAAATTGAAGAGCGATGACACTCACAAGGAACAGTTCATCCAAGACTACCTGACTGCTTCAGGCTATGCCGATGAAGCTTTGAAAGCTGCGACAAAAGAAAGAGACAAAAAGTTGTTGAAAACAGCAAAAGACAATGTGGATGCATATTTCATCAACAGTGGTGCAGCAAGTTGTGAAAACCTGCAGGCTATCTATGGTCCGAAAGTAAGCCAGAACAAGACAAATCTGGATTACTTGAAACAGGTTATCAACGTTATGCAGATGTTGAAATGTACAGAAGAAGAAGCTTATTTCGTTGCTTCCGAAGCTGCTCATGCCATTGAACCTACAGCCGCTACCGCAGCAGGATGCGGATACATGTATTACAAGAAAGGTGACATGGATAAGAGTGTGCAATATTTTGACCAGGCCATTGAACTGGAACAGGAAGCAGACAAAAAAGCGGACTATGCATATAGCGCAGCAGTAGTATTGTTCAGCAAAAAACAGTTGAGCAAAGCTAAACAGTATGCCAACAAAGCCATTTCCATCAATGGAAATTATGGAAAAGCTTACATTCTGATTGCACAAATGTACGCATCAAGCCCGAACTGGAGCGATGAAGCTGCGTTGAACAAATGTACTTACTTTGCAGCTATCGATAAATTACAGCGCGCAAAAAGCGTAGACCCAAGCATAGCAGAAGAAGCTCAAAAGCTAATCAATACATACGCCGCACACACTCCGAAAGACGAAGACCTCTTCTTCCTTGGTCTGAAGAAAGGAAACTCTGTCACAATCGGCGGATGGATTGGTGAAACAACAACCATCAGATAAGTATATGTCAGTACGACTTAGAAAGCAGATATATAAACTATTTATCAACATAACAGTTGCCACATGGGCAACTGTTATGTTTCTTTTTGTTCCTGCATGCGGGAGCAAAGAAAAACCTACTGCTGCAGCCGTAAAAGAAGGAGATTCTCTTCCCGACATGCGTACTACAGGAGTAACTACCCTCGTATCTGACTCAGGAATGATCAGATACAAGATTATTACAGCAGAATGGCTTATCTACAGCCACCGGAATCCTCCGTTCTGGGCGTTTGAAAAAGGAATCTATCTGGAGAAATTTGATAGTCTTTTCCATGTAGATGCAAGCATCAAGGCAGATACGGCTTATTATTACGAGCCTAAAAAACTTTGGGAGCTGCGTGGAAATGTCCATATTCAAAGCCAGCGAGGCGATAAATTCGACACAGAGCTGATGTTCTGGGACCAGGATAAAGAAAAAATCTATTCAGACCGGTTTATCCGTATTGAACAAGTGGATAAGATATTGACGGGATACGGTTTTGAATCCAACCAGCAGATGACCGAATACCAGATATATAACAATACGGGCATTTTTACCGTTGAAGACAATGCTGTCCAGGCAGACAGTACACAAACTTCCAAATAAAACTATCAGTATGGAGCTTATCATCCAACTACTTCTATCCATGGCATTTTCAGCTTATTTTTCAGGAATGGAAATAGCCTTTGTCTCTTCCAACAAATTACGCTTCGAGATGGAAAAGACAAATAACTTGTCATCTCATATCCTTTCCGTATTCTATCGGCACTCAAACAATTTTATCTCTACCATGCTGGTAGGTAACAACATCGCATTGGTCATCTATGGCATCTTGATGGCCCGGCTTATTGAACATTACATACTTGCAGATGTAGTTTCAAGTCAGGCAATTCTTGTTCCGATAGAAACCATTATTTCTACATTGATTATCCTTTTCACCGGAGAGTTTATTCCCAAAACATTGTTTAAACTCAATCCCAATGCCACATTGAAACTCTTCAGTCTGCCTACATTTGCATGCTACGTCATACTCTATCCCATCAGCCGCTTCTCGTCCTTGCTTTCAAGCAGCATCCTCCATCTTGTCGGAGTAAAAACAAACAAAGAAGACCGTGAAAAGGCTTTTACCAAAGTTGATTTGGATTATTTCATACAGAGCAGCATTGAAGAAGGAAAAGAAGGAGAAGAAATAGACAACGAAATCAAGATTTTCCGCAATGCGCTTGATTTCTCAAATGTCAAAATACGTGACTGCATGATTCCTCGTACAGAAATCATCGCCGTAGATTTCAATACGCCCCTTGCTGAATTAAAAAAAGTCTTTATCGAGAATGGAATCAGCAAGATAATCGTCTACAAAGTAAATATTGACAACATTGTCGGATACATCCATTCATCTGAAATGTTCCGGGGAGCCAGTGAATGGCAAAATGGTATCCGAAGCATACCTTTTGTGCCGGAAACAATGGCTGCTCACAAGCTTATGCGGATTTTCAAACAGCAAAAACGTTCGCTGGCCGTAGTAGTAGATGAATTCGGTGGTATTTCAGGTATTGTCGCCCTGGAAGATTTAGTAGAAGAAATTCTGGGAGAAATTGAAGACGAACATGACACTACATCTACTGTAGCAAAACAACTCGCCGAGAATGAATACATTTTCTCCGGAAGAGTAGATATAGAAAAGGCCAACGAAACTTTCAATCTGGACCTTCCTGAAAGTGAAAACTATCAAACTATCGGCGGACTTATCTTGAATGAATGCCAGAGCATACCAAAGGTAAATGAAGTGATAAAAACGGGAGATTTTACCTTCAAAATCATCAAAGTAAGTGCCAACAGGATAGAACTGGTAAAACTGTTTACACCGAAATAAGCATTTTTTTGAGAGAAAATAGTGACTAAACAGTATTTTTTGTATCTTCGTGCGCTAATAACAGAACTATAAAAACAATAAACAAAAAAATAATAACTTTAAATGGCAACTTTACAAAAAATTCGAAGCAAAGGACCTTTGTTGGTCATCGTAATCGGTCTTGCCCTTTTTGCATTTATTGCCGGTGACGCATGGAAAGTACTCCAGCCGCACCAAGGTAAACAAGACGTAGGAGAAGTGAACGGGGAAGTTCTCAGTGCACAAGATTATCAGAAAATGGTGGACGAACTCAGTGAAGTCATCAAACTGACCAATGGATTGAATTCGCTGACAGAAGACCAGTTGAATAATGTAAAAGATCAGGTATGGCAAAGCTATGTCAACAACAAGCTGATTGCAGAACAAGCAGAAAAACTGGGTCTGAAAGTGACAGACGCTGAAATACAGAGCATCATTGACCAAGGTACACACCCGCTGCTGATGCAGACTCCTTTCCGCAACCCGCAGACTGGTATGTTCGATAAAGATATGTTGAAGAAATTCCTGGTAGATTATGCAAACCTGAATGCAAGCCAAATGCCTGCACAGTATGTAGAATACTATCAGAAAATGGGTGCTTTCTGGCAGTTTGTAGAAAAGACTTTGGCACAAAGCACTTTGGCTGAAAAATACCAGAACCTAGTAACAAAATCTTTAATCTCTAACCCTGTAGCTGCTGAAGATGCATTCAACTCACGCACAGAACAGAGTGACCTGTTGTTAGCCGGTGTACCTTACAGCTCTATCAATGATTCTACAGTTCAGGTTTCTGACAGTGAAATCAAAGACCGCTACAACGAAAAGAAAGAACAGTTCAAGCAGCTTGTAGAAACACGCGACATCCGTTACATCGACGTAAAAGTAGTTCCGTCTGATGCAGACCGTAAGGCTGTAGAAAAAGAAGTAACTGAGTACAGCAACCAATTGGCTAGCACAACAGCTGATTTTGGAACTTTCGTTCGTTCTACAGGTTCTTCAGTAAACTACTCTGATGTTCCGGTAAGCAAATCCGTATTCCCTGCAGACGTTGCTTCACGCCTTGACTCTACTGGCGTAAACGAAGTATATGGTCCTTACTACAATCAGACAGACGATTCGTACAATGCATTCAAGTTGCTTGCAAAAGTTTCTTCTCCAGACTCAATCCAGTTCCGCCAGATTCAGGTATATGCAGAGACTGAAGAAAAGACCAAGACACTGGCAGACAGTATCTATAACGCACTGAAGGGCGGAGCTGACTTCGCGGCTATTGCCAAGATTTACGGACAGACAGGAGAAGCAAGCTGGGTCAACTCACAAAGCTGGGAAGGTTCTGAACTGGACGCAGACAACAGCAAGTTCATCAATACCCTGCTGAACCAGCCTGTAAACGAACTGGCAAACATCAGCATAGGCCAGGCTAACCTGATTCTACAGGTTATGAACAAGAAGAGCATGCAGACTAAATATAAAGTAGCAGTCGTAAAATGTCCGGTAGAATTCAGCAAAGAAACCTACAATGCTGCTTACAACAAGTTCAGCCAGTTTGTAGCACAGAACACCACCATCGAATCAATGGTCAAGAATGCGGAAGAAAGCGGCTATACACTGATGCCTCGCACAGACCTTTCCAGTGCTGAGCATTACGTAGGCGGCGTACGTTCTACCCGTGAAGCGCTGAAATGGATTTTTGATGCCGAACCAGGTGAAGTCTCTCCATTGTATGAATGTGGTGAAAACGACCACCTGATGGTAGTGGCTCTTGACAAAGTACATGAAGCCGGTTACCGCGACATCAACTCCGTAGCTGAAATGCTGAGAGCTGAAATCCGCCGCGACAAGAAAGCTGAAAAAATCATGGAAGAAATGAAGAAATACAACTCCATTGCACAGGTAAAAGAAATGAAGGATGCTGTCAGTGACTCTGTGAAACATGTAACTTTCAGTGCTCCGGCTTACATTTCCGTTACACGTAACAGCGAACCGGTCATTGGTGCAGTTGCTGCCAAGACCGCAGTCAACAAGGTAAGTGCACCTGTCAAAGGCAATGGTGGAGTATATATGATTCAAGTATATGCAAAAGACAAAGGAACCGAGAAGTTTGATGCAAAGCAAGAAGAAACCACATTGGCCAACATGGCTGTACGCATTGCAGGTAACCAGTTCCTCAATGACTTGTATCAGAAAGCTAAAGTAGTAGACCAGCGCTATCTCTTCTTCTAAGCCTTCGCTGAATAAATAAGAATCTCATAATAAAAAGGAGCCCGTTTTGAATGTGAACGCATCAAAACGGACTCCTTTTCATTTAAAGGAAACTATGATTTCTTGAACTTCTGAAAGATAAATTCTAGGCAGAAGAATCATGTCCATTTTTGACATTTTGGGAATTCGTTTTTCCTTCCTTCACTGCATCACGCTGTCAGCCAGACGGTTACAGTGAGCTTCTTTTTGCCTTCCCAGTACCGTCCGGAACCCCTCTTCCCCTGGAGCGGGAAGGCGATGGCGCATTCGGGGAGATTTTAACCCAACGGTGATTCCGTCACTCCCCTTCCTTCACTGTAACCCACTGACAATCAATGGTGATTTCGCAAAAAGTGAAGGATGAAGGTAAATTGAAAAAAATTTCTCTATATATAGGGTTTGTAACGAGGGAAAAAGGCCGGATGTGCTATTTTCGTCCGGACAATTTGTGTCAATATGCCGGATGGGAAACACTTCGGTGTTTTCGTCAAATCGTCCTTACGTTTCAGACAAAACGCCCTTGTGTTTTAGGTAAAACGTCCTTACGTTTCAGGTGAAACGCTTCGACGATTCAAGCAAAACGCTTCGGTGTTTTCTGTCAAACGCAAAGGCGTTCCGTCTCAAATGTTCAGGCGTTTGCAGGTGCATGCCGAAACGTTTTCCCATTACCAAGCGGACACTGATAATTCAGAAACATTTTTCCTTTACACCTCCGCACCGCTCACCACCACATACACCTGATAATGTGTGGCAGCCTGTACCGGAGTCAGGGGCAGATACCCTTGAAGTATGCGTCCGTCCGGAGAGAGCTTTAACGGACAAGCGGACAAACACCTGTGATGATTTTCCAGCGCTTCCCCCTCAGCCGCATAGTGCTCCACCACATATTGTCCTGAAGAAGAAGGAAAGACATAACGGTCAAAAAACAGACGAGATACCACTCCCATATTCATACGAAGATTGATTTCTACACAAGGATGGAGCTTATACTTTCCTGCCACACGGCAAACCATCATATCCACTCCCAAATATCCTTCATAGTCATCTTTCAATAAATGCTGCAATGCGGATAGCAAACCTGATTTTACCTCATGCAAAACCTGCCGAGATACATATCCCTCCAGCCGTCTTTCTATTTCGGCATCCGGCAACAGAAAATTGAGTTTGTAATTTCCATGCGTATCCGTTTCAAACAAAGAATATCCGGCAAAACGGGTTCCCTCCTTTTTCCCTGTATAAAACTCCATTGCAAAATCAACGACCTTATCATAAACCGGTTCTGCCATCAAAGCTCCCTGCACCCTCAAAATACGTGCTGCCCATCCGGCCTGCTGCGTACTCCAACTTTCAGAGGATACTTTCAGCAGGCCTCTCCCACTTCCTGACCAGGGAGCTTTCAACACTGTTTCGCCCTTTGCCTGAACAAACTCTTCCAATTCAGGCATGGAGGCACAGGCCTTCATCTCCCCACATGTCCCGTCTATAGACCTCAATGCAGGCAATATCTCCAGACAGCGCTGACGGGATGAGAGAAAGCGAAGACGGGCGACAGCTTCCTCTGAGGGCAAAAACGACATCCCTATTCCTTCCTGCCTGAGCCGATAAACCAGTGCAGGTGTCCATCCCCAGGGAATATAATGTGCAGGAAGCCATTCTGTAGTCCATCCTGCATGAGGCAACCAACGGTCAAGCATTTCTTCCCTTTCTTTATCTCCACCACACGATTCTTTCAACTGTTCCTGCAAAAGGGACACAAGAGCCATGTCTTCCACCTTTACTTTGCTTTCTTCTTCTGCAAACCACCAGGGAAGAACAGACAAATCCGCAGCCATTCGTACAATCTCAGCAGGAGGCTTATAATAAGGAGTAAAATTGGCCATAGCCATGTCATAATCAGGATTAAACAAATACACTGTAGAATACATACCGTTCTTAATTAAAAAGCGCAGTAAAAATACGAAAAAACAAGTTACTCTCCCCCACTTTCCATTCTTCATAGCCTAAAGAAGACCATTTTCCCCACAAATTAATCCTTCAACAGAACAAATCGACAGAAAACACACGATAAATGTTTCAAAATAAAATATTACAAGACAAAATACAAACAAACTTACACCACTGAAAAATATAAAAGAAGAAAGTACACTTTTATATGCCCATATATATCCAAAAGAAAGTACATTTGCATATCAATAAAACAAAAAGAAAGACAAACAGAAAGAACACAATACAAAAAGACAATACAAACAAAGGAAAAGAACATCAAACATTAACTAAAGACATGAAAGCAATGAAAAAAATGTATCTAACAGGAACCGTATTGTTCTTAATGGCAGGTACTCCAGCCATTTCGACGGCACAAAACAAAGTAGAAGCCGATATTGGAGCCGATTTAGTCAGTGGATATATCTGGCGCGGACAGGATTTAGGAAATGTAAGTGTACAGCCTTCCGTTTCCTTATCCTATAAAGGCTTCTCTCTTTCAGGCTGGGGGTCTGTGGGCTTCGATAAAGAAGACACCAAGGAGTTTGACCTCACACTAGGGTATAGCACCGGAGGATTCAGTGTATCCGTTACTGATTACTGGTTCGATGGAGGTCCCGGTTATTTTCACTACGATGCACACCACACCTCACACGTGTTTGAAGCACAAATCGGCTACGACTTCGGTCCACTGGCCGTCAACTGGTACACGAACTTCGCAGGAGCAGATGGCGTAAAGAGTAATGGTGACCGCGCCTATTCCTCCTACTTCAGCATAGCCGCTCCCTTTACGTTAGGAGGTATGGACTGGTCAGCCGAAATAGGAGCTACCCCATGGGAAACAAGCTTCTATAATAATGGAGCGAGCGGATTTGAAGTATCCCACATCGGTCTCGGAGTCAGCAAGGATATCAGGATTACAACTTCCTATTCGCTTCCTGTTTTTGCACAAGCCATTTGGAACCCTTCCACAGAAGGAGCCTATTTCGTGTTTGGCATCAGTTTCTAACAAAATACTATAATACAAGTACAATATACAATTATAACGAGATTACGTAATCAGAAAATTGGGCAAACAACAGGATAAAAAGATTGCACAGGATAACAAACAATACAAAATACAAATACAATTTATCATGAAAAAGATTGAAGCTATCATTCGTAGAACCAAATTCGAAGAAGTTAAGGAGGCACTGCTGGCCGCCGACATCGAATGGTTCTCTTACTATGAAGTAAGAGGTATCGGAAAGACCCGTGAAGGTCGTATCTACCGGGGAGTGGTGTATGACACCAGTTCCATAGAACGCATCCTGATTTCCATTGTAGTACGTGACAAAAATGTGGAGAAGACCGTACAGGCTGTCATGAAATCGGCCCGTACCGGAGAAATCGGCGACGGACGTATCTTTATCATTCCCGTGGAAGACTCCATCCGCATCCGCACCGGAGAACGGGGCGACATCGCCCTCTACAATGCCGAACAGGAGAAATAAAAGTTTTACAAGCTACTATACAATACATTTACAACTAAAACGAATTGATATATGGATACAACTATGATACTGGATTCAGGGAATACGGCCTGGATAATCGTGGCCACCCTGCTCGTTCTATTGATGACTATTCCGGGCATTGCCTTGTTCTATGGCGGACTGGTCAGACAGAAAAATGTCTTGAGCATCATCATGCAGAGTCTGCTCATCGTAGGAGCAGTCAGCATACTCTGGGTAGCGTTCGGCTACAGTTTCGTATTTGGCAGCAGCCTGATGGAGACTGACAGCGTCTGGAGACATTTCATCGGTGGTTTCGACAAGCTCTTCCTGCAAGGAATCACTACTTCCAGCCTGACTACAGGCCGGATTCCGGAACTGATGTTCGTACTCTTCCAGTGTATGTTTGCCGTCATTACTCCCGCCTTGATTCTGGGAGCTTTTGCGGAACGGGTCAAGTTTGCCGGTTTCCTGATGTTTACAGTGCTTTGGAGCATCCTGGTGTACATACCGATGGCCCACTGGGTATGGGGAGGAGGTTTTCTCCAGCAGATGGGTGCCATCGACTTTGCCGGTGGAACCGTGGTACACATCAATGCCGGCATCGCAGCCCTGGTCATGGCCATACTGATAGGGAAACGGCGCGATTATAAGATTGGACATCCCATGGCTCCGCACAACATCACCTTCGTCTTTATGGGAACCGCCTTTCTGTGGCTGGGATGGTTTGGCTTCAATGCCGGAAGCGGCCTTTGTGCCGACGGTATCGCCGCCAATGCCTTTCTGGTGACACACCTGGCTACCTGTGTGGCTGCGCTTACCTGGATGGCTATCGACTGGATTTACAACAAGAAGCCGACTACCGTAGGTGCCTGTACGGGTGCAGTATCAGGACTGGTAGCCATCACACCCGCTGCCGGAAGCACCGGTATTCTGGGAGCCTTCTTCATCGGACTGATAACCCCGATAGTCTGTTTCTACATGGTAGCCGTCATCAAGCCAAAGCTGAAATACGATGACACTCTCGATGCTTTCGGTGTGCACGGAGTGGGCGGTATCATCGGTTCTATCCTGACCGGTGTCTTCGCCACCCGTTTCATTACAGGCGAAGAAGGGGCGGAAGGAGCCCTTTACGGTGACTGGCACCAGCTGTGGATACAAGTGGCAGCTACCTTGATTTCCATCGTATTCAGCGCAGTCATGACTTATCTGCTGTTCAAGGTCACAGACAGGATGATAGGCATCCGGGTAGACAAACGGGTAGAGGAAGAAGGGCTGGATATTTATGAGCATGGGGAATCAGCCTACAACCGATAATGATTCTTTGCTGCCGGAAAAGCAACTGTCAGGCTTTTCCGGCAACACAAAAAGACAAATAACAGAATAACTGAATAACAACTAACGAAAAAATTGAAGTATGATGACAAGTTTAAGATTCAATGTCGTTGAAAAAGCGTTTCAGGCCAAGCCGCAACCCGTGGCTGTACCTGACGGCCGTCCGAGTGAATATTTCGGGAAATACGTGTTCAACCGTGAAAAAATGTTCAAGTATCTGCCCAGCACCGTTTATGCCCAACTGGTGGATGCCATGGACAACGGGGCACCAATGGACAGGGACATTGCCGATGAAGTGGCCGCCGGAATGAAACGATGGGCTGGAGAACTGGGAGCCACCCATTATACCCACTGGTTCCAGCCGTTGACAGAAGGAACTGCCGAAAAGCACGATGCATTCGTGGAACACGATGGGAAAGGCGGCATGATGGAAGAATTTTCCGGAAAGCTGCTCGTGCAGCAGGAGCCGGATGCCTCTTCCTTTCCGAACGGTGGAATCCGTAACACCTTCGAGGCCCGCGGATACAGCGCATGGGATCCCTCCTCACCTGTGTTCGTGGTAGATGATACGTTGTGCATCCCTACCATATTTATAGCCTATACCGGTGAGTCACTCGACTACAAGGCTCCGCTTCTGAAAGCCCTCCGTGCCGTCAACAAGGCGGCAGTAGATGTCTGCCACTATTTCTACCCGGATGTGAAGAAAGTGATGGCTTACTTAGGATGGGAACAGGAATATTTCCTGGTAGACGAAGGTTTGTATGCCGCACGTCCGGACCTGCTGCTGACAGGACGTACCCTGATGGGACACGAAGCCTCCAAGAACCAGCAACTGGAAGACCATTACTTCGGTGCCATCCCTACACGTGTGGCAGCTTTCATGAAAGACCTCGAAATCCAGGCGCTCGAATTAGGAATCCCGGTGAAGACCCGCCATAACGAGGTAGCCCCCAACCAGTTTGAGCTGGCGCCGATTTTCGAAGAATGTAACCTGGCCGTAGACCATAACATGCTCATCATGTCCTTGATGCGGAAAGTAGCCCGCACACACGGATTCCGTGTACTGCTGCACGAAAAACCGTTCAAGGGTGTCAATGGCTCCGGTAAGCACAACAACTGGTCACTCGGTACAGATACCGGTACCCTGCTGATGGCTCCGGGAAAGACTCCGGAAGAGAACCTGCGTTTCATCACGTTCATCGTAAACACCCTGATGGCTGTGTACCGCCACAACGGATTGCTGAAAGCTTCCATCATGAGCGCTACCAATGCACACCGTCTGGGAGCCAACGAAGCACCTCCCGCCATCATCTCTTCTTTCTTAGGCAGCCAGTTGAGCAAAGTGCTTGACCACATGGAAGACAGTTCAACCGACGAACTGATAGCTTTAGGAGGCAAACACGGTATGAAACTCGACATCCCGCAGATTCCGGAACTGTTGATTGACAATACCGACCGTAACCGTACTTCACCATTTGCCTTCACCGGCAACCGTTTTGAATTCCGTGCCGTAGGTTCTGAAGCTAACTGCGCTAGCGCCATGATTGCCCTGAACACAGCCGTAGCCGAACAGCTTACCGAATTCAAGAAAGAAGTGGACGAATTGATAGAGAAAGGTGAACCGAAGATTTCAGCCATCATTCAGGTAATCCGTAAATATATCAAGATTAGCAAACCCATCCGCTTCGACGGCAACGGATACAGTGACGAATGGAAAGAAGAAGCAGCACGCCGTGGTCTGGATTGCGAAACCAGCTGTCCGGTCATCTTCGACCAGTATCTGACAGAAGACAGCGTACGCATGTTCGAATCTGCCGGTGTCATGACCCGCAAGGAACTCGAAGCACGCAACGAAGTGAAATGGGAAACCTATACCAAGAAAATCCAGATTGAGGCTCGCGTTTTGGGCGACCTGGTAATGAACCACGTAGTTCCAGTAGCCATTGAATATCAGAGCAAACTGATTGACAATGTCTACAAGATGAAGCAAATCTTCCCTACAGAAGAGGCCGAAAAACTCTCTGCCGAAAACATGGCCATCATCCGCAAGATTGCGGAACATACTTCTTACATCAAGGAGCACGTGGACACCATGGTAGAAGCCCGGAAAGTAGCCAACAAGATTGTAGACGAGCGTACGAAAGCCATCGCATATCACGACAGGATAGCTCCGATGCTGGAACAAATCCGTTACCACATCGACAAGCTGGAACTGATAGTAGACGACCAGATGTGGACATTACCCAAATACAGAGAACTGTTGTTCATCAGATAATCCAGCCTACTAAAAAGGGTTATCTCTTATTTCTTATTGGTTGTTTGAGAAGAGGCCGCGGCCGTGAAGGTCGTGGCCTCTGTGGTTTCTTTCTATATCTATAATCTCCCATTATCATTCCATTCCCCATAGAGAAGCCCCTTTCGCGTATTCTCTATAAACTTATTCAAGCGGCTTTCAAGAAGTTTTGGCTGACTTCTCTTAATTTGGATAGTATCAATTCTTACCCGTTTATATAAATCCGGTAACTGACAGAAATTGTTCCATACTACAGAATCGGATTGTAATCTTTGCAATATATCCTTATCTATGGTAAAACCATTAGGCGACATGTCCGGCAGAACGGCTCTTCCAGCATCAGTCATCAGTCCTAACCGTTCCATTCTGCGACATCTTTCCTTGTTTAGCTCCGACCAATTGCTTCGTGGCTTTCGTGGGCAAAGCTTCTGGGCTGTTACGCCATCCGCCATTTTCTTTGTAGTGCTGTCTATCCAGCCGAAGCACAGCGCTTCTTCTACAGCATCAATGTACCAAAACGTATCATCATCCACAGGCCTTCCACGCTTCACCACTACCCAGCATTCCGTTTCCTTTTTATGGTTCTGCATGAGCCATTCACGCAATTCGGCTCTTGATTTTGCATCCAGTAAATTATGTATTTCCATCTCTTGTTGTTTCAATTTGCACCTTACAAATTCATTATCTTTCAAGATTAATTATTATTTTCAAAATTCAAAAATAACGAAATATCTTCAATATTTTTGTACATTGTCTAACTGAATACCGAAAAGCAATGACAGAGGGATTCAAATTTTACAAGCCATGCCAATTATTACAAGATTACGTCAGATATTATTGGATATTTGAAAGTAATCAGCCGATAAAGACTTACACCTTCCCAATCGGTTGCCCTCAACTCATATTTCATAAGAAATCAGCTTTATATATTCCGGAATTAAACACGAAGCAGGATCGACTGACTATTAGTGGACAGGTGAATTTCTCATCCCATATCAGTGCAGAGGATAGTGTTGAAATGATTGTAGTTGTATTTCATCCTTATGCCATGAGTGCTTTTCTTAATATTCCCATTTCTGTATTCTACAATCAGGAAGTCTCCGGTTATGGACTGGAGAACAAGAAATTAAATTGTCTTGCAACGAGGGTTTTTGATTGTGACGATAATGACCTCTGTATAAGTCTTATCGAACAATGGCTATTCTCACAACTAAGAACCAATTCTACCACAAAACGTGAAGTGGATATAAACCGGATTGCGGCAGTCGTTCATCAAATGCATTCTACTCCCAATACTCCAATCTCAGAACTGGCATCTATTGCCTGCCTGAGCAAGAAACAATTTGAACGTATATTCCTTGCCACAGTCGGGATGAATCCGAAAGAATATGCACGAATCGTACGTTTTCAGAAGTCCCTTAAGCTTATGCAGAATCAGACTGAAAATATCAGTCAAACCCAGATAGCCTATCAATGCGGTTATTCAGACCAATCGCATTTCATAAGAGAATTCAGGGAATTAAGCAGATATACCCCCTTATCACTGATAAAAATATGCGAGCCATATTCCGATTTGTTTACTACTCCAATATAATGTCTCTTTTATTCTATCCGTAATCAAAGGCCTGTTTTATTTTTGTGCTCTAATTTAAAATACACACAAAAATGAAAGAAATAAACCCCGCCTTAACGACACGTGCATACGCATACAAAATGTGGATGCAGGCCCCTATGCCAATGGTCACATTTTTCAAGACACTTGATGTAACTAATCTTGTAAGAATCAGTAAAAAGAAAGGACTAAAACTGAACATGCTGATGTGCTGGTGCATTGGTAAAGCAGCTTCCGGCATCAAGGAATTCTATATGCTTCCAGTTGGCAAAAAGCTGATTCAATATGATACAATCGCTGTTAATACAATTGTAACAAACAAGAATGGAGAGGTAAGCTCATGCGACATACCTTTTTCTGAAGACCTGAATCAGTTTAATCACAACTACCTCCAGCTAACCAAACAAGTGGCCGAAACCTGTCAGAACCACGATTTAACGGAAAGCATGGTTATTGGTACTTCTGCGCTCGTGAACTACGAGATAGACGGTGCAGTTGGCATGTACAGCGGTATTTTCAATAATCCATTCCTGATATGGGGAAAATTCAAAAAACGTTTTTTCAGAAAACACCTGACCGTGTCATTTCAGTTTCATCATACACAAATGGACGGAGCTCATGCTGCCCAGTTCTTGGAAAAGCTTCAACATGAAATAAGCTCAACACACTTGTAACCACAAAAGTAGTCTGATAAATCAAAGAATCTGCTTGCACATGACGAAATTTGTCAGTTCCAACTGATTGGCTCTGCACTTTTGTGACTTAACTACTTTGTAGCCCTTTTGTTCAAAGAACGGTTTTGCAGTCAAGCTGACCTCCGACGTAATTTCAGTAACTCCATACGCTTTGGCCATCTTTTCTACTTCCGAAAGCAACTGAGTAGCGACTCCCCTGCCCTGCATGTCCTTGTGTACAAACATGGAATGTAAATACCCCTCTTTATTCATAGAAGAGAAGCCAGCCATCTTGCCTTGTTCATCAAAAGCCCCAATAAAATGATGTTGAGACAAAAGTTCTTTCCAGTGCAACAAGTCATCGCCACAAGAAGCCCAGTCTGCAACCTCTTCTTTTGTGTAGTCTTTCAAATTCACATTAAGCACAGTGGAACGGAACAAGTGCTGCATTTCCGGAATGTCTTTTTCTTTAAGCGGACGTAAAACATAAACAAGCTTTGTTTCTTTACAACTGTCCTTAAGAAAATCTTCTTTTGTCAACAAAGTAAAATGTTCTGTCCGCACATCACCCAATGGAGAAGGTTTACCCTCTTCCGTATGATGAAACTTGAAACCACATTTATCCATTACTCGGCGGGATTTGGTGTTCCCGTCATAATAACCGCACCACACTCGTTTTACTTCCAGTTCCTCAAAACAACGCCTCAACAGGCGATTGACGGCTTCCGGAATCAGCCCCTTTCCCCAATAAGGAACTCCAATCCAATAACCAATTTCTGCATCTCCGTCCTGCATGTCGGCGCTGTGTACGCTGTCTCCAAACATAATACCCACACTGCCAACAGGTTCATCGGTTTCTTTCAACACTACCGCATAAGTTTCCGGTGCTGAAAGAATATCACGTATCACCTCTCGGCTGTTTTCTACAGATGTATGCGGTGGCCAACCGGCAATCGGTCCTACAGCCGGACTCTTGGCATATTTATAGAGTGAAGGTGCATCTTCCTCACGCCATGGTCTGAGCATCAGTCTTTCTGTTTCCATAGTTATGTATGTTATACCTTATTTTCTATATGTTGCAAGATTAGCTATCATCTTTTTCAAGTTGGCTTCATTTTCCTCATCCGAAATGGAAGGGTCTTTCATAAAACGGACACAAGGCAAATCCGGACATCCTTCACAATTTTCCCGCTTTTGTTCCTTGCAGCATTTCCAGATGGGACATACCGCATCGCCTGTATACTGAAGCCAGAACACCTTACCTTTTATCTTTCTGCATCCATTGCATTCCTTTGGGAATGACGCACAGTCCACACACCTAGCTCCACACGGAGAGGGATAAAAATAATCATCTTTCCAATACCACCATTTACATTTCTCTCTATCCGGGTTTTCCGTATGAACAAAATACTCTAAAGCCCGGTACAGATAAAGCTGGCATCGGTCTATCGTACACCCACGCAAACGGCATTCCTCCTCATACAAATCCTCTGCTTTCTTTCCTTTCAGCGATTCGATAGAGGTGTACCCCATTGCTATCAGGTCTTGTTCAGTCTGTGAACCTACGTTAGGGATTTTTCGTAAAGAAGATTTTTCCTGGTTGCTAGTCATATCCTATTTTTTAAAGTTCTTATATACAAGCATCGGTGAACACAAAGTGCTCAATAGCACCAATATCCACAGATTTCCGGTTATGGGATTAAATGCTTGACATAATTCCTCCCAAGAAGAACCAGATGACACCCCCAAACCAAATTCAAAACAGACCGTAAGACACATCCATAATCCTCCTACAAGAATACAATCTTTTTTCGTCAAGTCTTTAATACGTGGTAAAAACAGAAATGTTACCACATAAATTAATCCTGCAAGTAATACACCACTTAATGCCAAAGCTACGCTTTCAGACAAGAAACGATGCCATACATATTCACGAAGTCCTCCGTTTAAGATGGCCAGCGGGATAAAACAGCACCATACTCCTATTACCTTACTCCATTTCATCATTTTTCTTTCTCAGCGATTCGACTACTTTCATTGCATTTCTCCTGGCTGCTACGATACTTGGCGTCATTTCGTATTCCAGCATATCAAGACAGGCCGCCAGTTCATTTGCCAGCTCCGGAACAAACCGGCACATCTTTGCAGCCAGTTTTATCATCATCGAGCGGCTGCTGTCCGATTCCTTTTTGTCGACAGCATGGGCAAGACAAAAATCAAACAAGCCTGTCCTGAAGTTCTGCTTCGTAGACAACTCTATCAAAATAGATAGAACAAGTCCCCGACGTATATGTAAACAAGGCTTCATTGCCCAGTCTACAATCTTATCATAAAAGGAAGAGACATAAAGTCTTTTGTCTTCTGCCGATAAATAATACAGTATCCATGCCGCATTGTATGCCGACTGTGCATCTTCCGCATAAAGCATAAGGTCACACATCTTACCGATGCCAGCCTCATCATGATGCAACTCGCGAGACAAGGTCATTACCTGCCATTTGGACAGCCTATCCTGCAAATATTCCATTTCGTTTTACTATGTTTCTATATGCCATAATAGCAAATCTAAACAATAAGAAACAGAATAACAAATATTACTGTCCAATAAAAGTTCTACAAAAGGAATTTTGAGACAGCCTCCATTAAAGATTTGCATTCATTAGCTAATACTCATGTCGAGCGTACCTATAACATACGAATTTCATCAAGAAAAGCTACAGCTCGTAAACTTATAATATGAAGATTTTATATGTGCTTAAATTAATACTTACTTTTTTCAACAAATTCATTGTCAACTATCCATTCTATTGTTTCTTTAAAAAGAAACCCGCCACTGAGATGAACTTTATCAGAAATAGACAACTTACCATTTTCTGACTTTATATCGAATTTACGTTAATATACAAATTATCCAAAAAGATATTACTTTTTTCAATCGGAATAATCGAATTTAGACTATTCTTATTTTTCCACATATCATCCATAAATAGTAGAAATTGCATAAGCACTTTATCTTTCTTTTCTCTAATGAAGAAATAAATACGACTACTCTGTATATCAGACAACTCATTTCTGTTAAGTATATGTGATTCTTCATCTGTCAATCCAAACAAATCCCATAACTCAGGATGCCTAGCTAAAGATTTTATTGCCAAGAGAATGATATATTCCGAATAATAATCCATATATTCGGACAAATACATGTTCTGGTTCCGTGCATGATGTTGGTATTCCGATTTACCTTTCACTTCATCTTTCTCATTCTCCATCGTAGGTACATAAAAAGTGTCGTAATCAATTAAAGAAAAACTACCATCTGCTTTGACTCTAATATTATCCATATTCATATCACCATGAGATATACGAAGATTATGGAAATATGAGACCATCGTAATAAATGAATCAGATAAAGTTTCCAATAAAGGTGACTCTTGGATATGCAAGGAAAGATACTTTCTTAAACTCATATCATCATTCCATTTCATCATAGTCACCGGATAAACTCCCTTTATCGTTTTAATCCCATCTTCATATAAAGTTATCTCATGCAAATATAATGGCTGTACATTTTTTATCCAATCAGAAACCTGTTTCATTCGACGGCAAATTCTCCGTCTGTCTATCTCATTTAGACATTTCCAACATCTGACAGCATACTTTTCTCCGTTAAGGAGCACTTGAAATACGATACAAAATGCACCTTCTATATATCTATCATCATATTCTATACAATCATTTTCTTTAAGGAAAAGAAGATTTTTTTGCGAGATGAAAGCTTCCAGATAGTCAAATTTATTGGGAAACGCCCATAAAGAAGCATTGGATATCAAAGTAGAAACAAAGTCTTTTGCTAATTCAGCAGCTAATTCATCTGCTTTAATTCTGGCCGATTCAATTGTCTCTGAAGTATCTATAATAAATGCTTTTTGTGAGACAATAGTTCCACTATCTATCTTTTGAGTTATCCTATGCAACGTCACACCACTTTCCGACTCATGGTTACGAAATATATCTCTCCAAGGGTTCAAGCCTTTATATTTAGGTAATAAAGAGGGATGTATATTATATGCCCCAAGAGGCAATATCGCCCAAATATCATCAGACAAAACATATGGGCAACGATAAGTGATCAATACATCAGGAGAGTAGTCTTGAAGTACTTTCATTATTGATTCTTTTTTATTCTCTAATTGGGTAATATCCAAGATACAAAGGTTATCACCCAGCTGATTGCCCAATGTTACTGCGACACGGTTAGGTAGCGTTGTCAATAAAACTAATTTCATACTTTCTTTTGTCAATTCAATTCAGGGATAAATGAATGCTGTCCAGTTATGGAGATTCGTTCAATACATCCAGCCAATAAGCATATCGCGTTTTCTACATCGTGCTTATTGCATATCTCTATGGGAGAATGCATGTATCTGCACGGAATATTCAAATTCAATGTAGCAATACCCTTAGATTGCAGCTGGATTGAAGTAGCGTCTGTACCTCCATAAATGAATCTTCCCACAGATTTCTGGTAAGAAATCTCTATTTCTTCTGCAACATTACAAGCTAAGGTGCGCAATACCGGATTATTATCAGACTTAACATGCAGCCCCACTCCTTTCCCCAAGTGCAACGCACCCATTTGGTTTTCATGCGATGTAAAAATGTCTGTAGCATAATCAACATCAATGACAAAACAAGCATCCAATGAATATTGCGCAGCTATAACAGCCGATCCTCTTAATCCGATCTCTTCTTGCGTAGTTCCAATAAGATGCAGACATACATTTGGGTAACTGTCAACTATCAGCCCCATACATTCAGTAATTACAAAAAGTCCGATACGGTCATCAATACCTGTCCCAGATATACAATCTTCTCCTAAAGGAATGCATCTCGGTACCAAAACGGCCAAATCTCCCACAGACACTTTGCTTATCGCATCATTATAATCTATCGCACCAATATCTAGCCACAAATCATCCTCAACCAGACCTTTAGGCTGGCCGAATTGAGAAGTAGGGTCAAATCCTATGACACCATCAATGAAACCGATTGAAGACAAGATTTTCACCGGCTGTCCCAATAGCGTATGAGGACGCAATCCGATGCTCCGGAATTGAATCAATCCGTTGCCACAAACTTTTGTAATTTGAATAGCCACAGTGTCCATATGAGCTATCAGCCCTATATGTATTGTCCCTTGCTTATTGGCTATTGCATGAATATTACCCATGACATCTGTAAAGACCTCCATATCATACGCTTTCCATCTTTGGCTCAAAAATCTAGCCATAGCATTTTCTTCCATAGAAGGAGAGATAATCAACATCAGTTCCACAAACCGTTCATATGCCATAGCATCAAACATCCAATCCTTTTTCATAATGATTCATTGTAATACTTTACATTGTATTTTCTATAGTTCATTTTCTCAATTTGGTGAACTAAATCCGTAAATTGCCGATTGTCCATTCGAGAAACATTTACAATAGGACAACCATCTTGAAGAAATTTGACTGGGTCTGGTATTATTCCTGACCGGCAAGCTCGTTTATAAAGCACAGAACCAGGAAAAGCAATAATCATATCAACAAACATACGATAACGATTGCAATTCTTCCGAAACCAATCAAGCGTAAACATCGCCGTATCATACGTTTCTGCTGTATCACCAAAAATTATTCCAGACCGAGTATTCAATCCAGCATCGCTGAGCATATCAAGTGCTTTCTCTATCTGTTCCAATGTAATCCCTTTACGCATACTTTTCAACACTTCGTTATCTGCGCTCTCCACACCCACAAAAACATACCTGCAACGAGTTCCTTTCAGTAAATCAACGAGTTCTTTGTTGATACTATCAATTCGGAGTTGTATCGACCAGTCAAAGTCATACTTCTCCATCCGCCTACAGAAATCAGCCACACGGCGGTTATCTGTTGCAAAGAGTTCCTCGCGCAATGCGATATAAGAAATATCATAATGCTCAACAAGATAATTTATTTCTGCAAAAATAGAATCCAATGAACGCTGACGATAAGTTGTCCCAGACGGATGAAAGCAAAAAGTACAGTTATATTTACAAGAACGACCTCCAATGACCGATACTTGCGAATATTTCTTTCCCTCATCGCTAATGTCTGGATTATTCTTTAGGTATTCCCTATAATTGAACCCTTCATAATCAGGAAAAGGCAGAGAGTCAAGGTCCACAATTTCTATTCTTTTACGAGTCATCAACAACCTTTTACCTTTACGAATAATTAGTCCATCTACCTGCTCTACATGATCTCCCGTACCCAAAGCAACCAGTAACTCTGCCATTGTCAATTCTCCTTCCCCAATAACACCAAAATCCACATCCGGTATGGCTTTCATGGTTGTTTCGGGGTCAGCCGTCATAATTCCTCCACCAACAACCACATATATTTCTTGATTAATGCACTTGACTAACCGTACCATTCGAGATATATCTATGTATTCCCCGGACAATCCTCCAACTCCTACCACATTGATTTGATAACCCGTTATATATGAATTCAAGATTTCGTATTCTTCCCCCTCTACGTGATTAAGATTAAGTGTATAGACATTGGCTACTTCGGCGCGCTTTACATAAGCAGACACATACAATATACCAAGAGGCATGACATAATGATTTGCCATACAATAGGTTTTGTAACGCGGTATCACGAATAAAACATTCAATTTTCCACCCATAGATCACACCTCACCATTTGCAATTTTATTTGATATAAATTCTTTCAGATCAGCGTTTGATGATTTCCGGAAATTTGAACTAAGCACATTAAATATCTGCCGCTTTAGCCCTTTTCGGACAAATTCGCATCTTACTTCCTCAAAATCCGGACTGAACGAATCATGAAACAACCTACATCCTCCACCACAGTTCCATTTAGCAAAACATTCTATACACATAGGCTGTGTATAGATATTGTTATGAGTCATTATGTCATTGAATTTCTCGTCGTCAAAAACAAGCCTTTTATTATTTATCTCACCATATATATAGTCATCATAGAGCCTCTCCCGTGGCGAAGAGATACGAGCACAACTGGATATAGTCCCCATGGGCGTAAGCACGATTTTACCTTCACACGTTCTGTCACGTACCATTGACAAGGTTTCTACAGCTATACTTTCAACCGTAATGCCTTTTTTCATACCCAATTCTTTAGCCTTGTAATATTCTTCCACAAAAATATCATAATATTCTTTTAAACTTTCAGGGGTCGGGAATAAGTCCGGTGAAAGGACTGTATCGTAAACAACTTTTTTAAGTCTAGGAAAACGTTCTGACAACTCTTCCACCATCTCACACATACAATTCACACTTTCAGGTGTAAAGGTAGTACGGACTCCAAAAGAGAACCCTTTTTCCAGCATCATATCAATATTGGCTGCTACCTTATCATAACAGCCACGTTCCTTGTTCTGCAAACGCTCCAATATCTCGAACGAAACAGCCATATCCACCTTCTTACCTTTCAGATAGTCTATTATTTCCGGAGTTATAAGGCTTCCGTTGGTAACCAATCCTATATTATAGATATAGTTTCGGTTCGCATTGACCTGCTCAATATACTCAAGAGTTTGTTTTATCAGTCCAAAGCTCAACAAGGGTTCTCCACCACCACTGAAATTAATGATATACGGATTTGTTTGTTTTTTTCCGGAACAGAAAAGATAGTCTATAACCGCTTTTATATTTTCAAACTCTATTTGTTTTGATGAACGACCTGCCGCCGAATAACAATAAACGCATTTGAAATTACACGTGTAATTTACCAGTATATCTATCTGGTATAATTCATGTGGTGATTCGGGTAGATAATGTACCGGGACTTCTCCTTTTGCCTGAAAAGCACTCAAGGCCGATAACGTTTCCATATCGAAACAATTTCCTTCTGCACATGCATTCAACTTCTCTATCATTGCGAGTGATCCCAGCGATATATGTCCGCTGAGTGGAGCATAAATCATACAGATACGATTATTGTCTATCCCCCAATACTCCCCGACAGGAATGACAAAGATATTTTTCTCTGATAATTTGTTACAGTTCATAATCATTTTATTTTTAAAGCCATATCAACATAAAAATTACCTTTAGTGGCTTTCTCATATTTGATAGCCAATTGTTCCATAAGGCTATTGGTAAGCATTCTGCGATAATAGTCACATATCGCATCGAATATATCAGCTTTATAGACTCTTCTGCTACTTGGACATCCACTACCGCAGTTCCACCGTGCATAACAATTCCTACATTTGTTAATCGTATGAATACTACCTTGCGAAAGACGTTCAAAAGCTTGTTGGTCAAAGATTACACGATTATCTTTAATCTCGCCAATCAAAGAGTCCTCATAATCTTTCTCTTTGGGAGAGGATACATCTGGACACATAGTTAATGTACCCGATGGGGTCAAACACAATAAATTATAACAGAACTTTTCCCGCTTGGAATAGTTAAGCAAATGAGAAGATGAAGAACGGAGCGTAATACCGTATTCTTCTGCTTTCTTTTTCCCCTTCTGAAAAGACTCGAAATATCTATTAAAAAAGTCATCGACAATCGCTTTTGAAGTAAAATAGGCAGGATCCACCACCTGTTGGCAACTCATTTTAACGACTTTAGAGAAATATTTGTGACAATGCTCAACCATTTCAGGAATACGATTCACATTTTTCTCCGTAATCGTAGAACGCACATAATTGTTGATTCCGTACTCAGTCAATCTTTGCAAATTATTAGAAACTACGTCATAATTTCCCCGTTGTTCATTCTGTACATCTGGCAAAACCTCAAACGATATTTGTACTGTAAAATTATGTGCCTTCAAGAAATACAGCATTTCATCTGTCATTATCGAACCATTAGTCGTCAGTGAAAAATGAACAGTAACATGCTGTTCCTTAGAAATTTGTTCTGCTATCAAAGTTGCTTCTTCCAGTAAATTCCATGACAATACAGGCTCACCTCCTCCCATAAACATCACAGTTCTATCCCTGACAGCACTTCTTTGTGACGACAAGAAATAAACCAGGATAGTTTCAATTTGCCCTATACTTAATTCTTGTGAGGAACGTCCTTCTGCTGAATAACAATATTTGCAATGAAAATTGCATTTTTCATTCAGCAACAAATGTAAAGTACAAAACGTATCTGTTGTTACGGTAGTTGTCTCTACTGGCTTTTCAGTACTATTTAACAATTTCTCTAATACAGCATGTTCTGTACCATTTAGCAAGGCTTTTTGCAATTCTTCTACATCATTAGGAGTTGACAAATAAAATAAATTTGACAAAGGAGAATATACCAAATAACATGCCTTTTCTCTTTTTTTGAAGTATGCACCAACTGGTATTGTGAAAATACCATGTTCATTCAAAATATTAAATTTATTTTCCATTAGATAGTTTTTATACTGTGCTTATCTTTTACTATTGATAAAAATGACTTTACCAACAAAAAAGGTTCTCTATATAAACTACCTCCCCAAAAGAAATACAAATTCAGAAAGAGGAATAGCGAATATTTTCATTATACCTTAAGCTATTCAACAAATTGATAAACACACAATTACACAACAATAAATATAAAAAATAAAAGGGTGAAATTCACCATAGAGGAATTCCACCCACAGCCATTTAGCTTAATTAGCTATTGTTGCAATGGCAGGTACAACCATAACCAAACACATCGCAGCAACCAGATGCACAATTTTGCGCATTCTCATTTACTGTAAAAACTTCTGTTAACATAGTAATAAAGTTTTCTTGTTATTCCTACTCTATTAAGGCTTTTCGGTTTCGCCTATTATTTATGTTTTTCTTTGAAACAGTCTGATTATTAAAAAAATAATCGAAAATTATTAATACTAATTTTATTTTTCCACCAATAATCCATCCGATTAGACTGACAACTCAACCAAACATCACATCAATAAGCTCTCCGTCTTTCACCATATAACATTATTATTAGTTTAATAAAACAATAAAAATTTTCTATATCTATTTCCTTGCAAAAAGAACTGATTTTTACAAATGTATTGAAAAACCTGAAAGATAAATTGTTGAAATGTAAAAATCTTAACAGTTAATATTTAAAAGCATATTTTTAATTACAACTTATTACCCCCAAAAAAAATCAAACATAAGGATGTGTAGTATCTAATGAAACATATCTACATTTCAACTCAAACGCCTAAGCGTTTTAAGTAAAACGTACTTGCGTATGAATCCAAACGCACTTGTGTTTTCAATCAAACGTAAGTACGTTTTTCCCCTGTGCTTAAAAAGCCCCAAATTTTCTTTATTTATTCAGAAAATATACATTATAAAGGCAGTTTTTTAGTATCTTAGTCCCAAACTAACTAACCTGACTAACCTATGTCTGTACTCCGCTATTTCATCATTATAGGGATACTCGCCATGGGAGTATACGTTTTCTCGTGCACCTCCCCAACTGAAACACCTTCCCCTGAATCCACAGAAATAAATACTCATACCGATAGCCTGTTGCAGTTCAGGATTTATCTTGAACAGGCCCGCATCAACCGTTTTAAAGGAGAGAACCAGGAAGAAGCTCATTTCTTAGATGCTGCAGAAAACATCGCTCAATGTCTGAACGACTCGTCCGTATATGCGAATTTATGGCAAGAGAAAGCCATGCTTTACCTGTCACATCAACCGGAAAAAGCCAAAGAATTCTTTCAGAAAGCACTTGCCTATATGCCTTCTGGCACTCCGGTCTCCATCGCACAGAGTGAGCTTTACCTTTCCCGCATTTATTTGGAACAAGGACAGACGGACAGTGCCTTCCATTACATCAACAACGCCATCTGCCAAAATTTGCCGAGAAAGGAAACTGCCGCCTTACACCTTCAGAAGGGCTACATTTTTGCCTTTCTTCTGCAAGCTGACTCGGCCACGCATCACATCCTGCCTTTTTTACCTGATGCCTCCTTAAAACAACGTACGGAAGCCTACCGTCGTCTGTTCGAAATGTACGGAAAGAAACAGAATGAGAAACAGGAAAACATCTACATGCAAAAATACATTCTGTCGCATGACTCGCTAAGTGCCGAACGAAAGGAAATGGTCATCGAAAAGATACAGGATATGCACGAATACAAGTTGCAACGCGAACGGGCTAACAAAGCAGAGATGCAGGCAGCACACCACAAGCTGGTTTTCTACCGGATTGCGGTCACCTTAGGCGTGGTGATTCTTATCCTGCTTTTACTTCTTCACCGCATCCGCATGCACAAACAAAAGCTGACAGAAGAACTAAAGGCTACCCAGTGGATGCGCATGGAGGAAACGCTGAAAAGGAAAGAAGCGGAAGTGGCACTGGCTCACGAACAGGAGAAATTGAAACAGCAGGAAATTGACCGGCTGAATAAAAGCGTAGCATACTACCGGCAACTGAATGCCATCACGCTTCCTTCTCTGTTGCGGAAAAGGAACTCGCAAGGTGCACTTCACCTGACGGAAGAGGAATGGGACATTATTCAGCAAAACACGGATACCTGCTTCGACGGATTTACCAGACGACTGAAGGAGTGTTACCCGCAACTTACGGAAGAGGAACTTCGTTTCTGCTGTCTGGTAAAGATGGATCTTCCCATGTCGTTACTATCCGAAATTTACCATATCGCCAAAGGAAGTATCTCGCGCCGGAAAATGAGACTGAAGGAGAAAATGCACATCGAAAACAGCAGTTTTGACGAGTTTATCACCGCATTTTAAGTGTCATGTACATCATAAAAATTATCAACTATCTAATTCCCAATAGATTAAATTTTATTTGTGTACATCAGATTTTTCCCTGACTTCCATCTGTTCACTTTACCTTTGCAACCGTAAATCTATTTAAACATACGCGACTCATGAAAGTGAAACAACTACTTTATGGGATGATGTACGGCTTATTGATTTTCTTCACTGTATCTTGCAGTGAAGAAAATTCAGAAAATCTACCCGATAATGTAGCTATTTATCAAAGCTACCTGGTAGCTTTTTCTGATTCACAGCCTACCCTGACCTACGCCCGTTTCTCCCCAGAGAAAGACGTACCCCTGAAAGAAATCAAGCTTACAGGCGGAGCATCCATCATGGCCAATGGCAAAGAGATGGAATACCATTATTTTGATGGAAATACGATATTCGGTTATTCCTATTCACTGGCACTCGGAAAAGACGAACAAGTCTCATTTGTATTCCAACGCAAACGGCAGCAAGAACCCCGTATGCTGACCAATTATGCCTACAAGGAATGGATTAATGAGATACATATTCCTTCGGAACTTATCACGATTACCAATCAGGAAGTGGTTGGATGGAAGGGTGAGAAAATCGCGTCCAATGAAGAACTGGAGGCCACGCTGGATAATCCTTCACATTTGGAGGAATATACCGCTTATTATGGAACATTAAATGAAAGCCGTGACGGAGTTTCGTTTAAGAATGTGCCGAAAGGAAAATATATGCTTACGCTGAAACGCATCCTGAAACTGGAAACCAAAGACAATGACGCTCCCGCCAAAGGAGAAATCAGACTGGTTTTCTACGACAAGAAGGAAGTAACGGTAAAATAACAAGACATAGCTTAACATGAGAGGAATTTTTGTAATCATTTTGCTAATCTGTGGTTTGTCTGTGTACGGTCAGACTAAAAAGCGCCCACTTTGGAAGATACAACTGGAGGGCGCACTGGATAATTATGATAGATGGGAAGTAGAGCCGTCTGTCACTTTCCAGCCCTTCAAGTATGCCGGCATCGGAGTCAGCTTTCTTTTTAGCAAAAGTCTGGATGGCATCCATCTCAACGGAGTCTCGGCTGACAAAAAATTCCGCTTTGAATTGAACGACGAAAAGGTTCTGTCCACCCACCTCGCATGCAGAATTGCGCCACAATTCTACACGCCTTCGTGGATATTAGGACATGACCAGGAATATGCCTTGTACCTGACATTCAGTCCGGGCATCACTTGTTCGTTTCCACCCACTAAACATATAACCCTGGCCTATTTTCCAAACTCTACAGGTGTATGGACTCCCCACCACTATGAAGAAATCACAACTTCCCGTGCGGAGCCTTTATCCTTTCAGCTGAAAACTTCCGTTTCGTTGGAAATAGAAGAAAGCCTGATAATCTCTCTGGGATACACCCTCTCTAACCTTGACCCTTACTCGGGCGTCCGGGAAACCGTTTTCGACGGAAACATGCTGAATCTCGGAAAGAAGCGCCCATTTTTTCATTCACTCTCGATCGGGATAGGCTGGCGGTTTTAAAAACTGGGTCGGATTAACGTCCGGCCCAGTTTTTTATTCTATTCATAGCTTCCTGGCAATCCTCACGTTTACCAAAGGCTGTCAGTCGCAGGAATCCTTCTCCGCTTGGTCCAAATCCAACTCCCGGAGTTCCTACCACATTGACTTCGTGAAGCAACATTTCAAAGAAGCTCCATGAATCCAGTCCTTCGGGTGCCTTTACCCAGATATAAGGCGCATTCACTCCTCCATAAAGTGTAAATCCGGCAGACAGCAGTCCTTCACGCATCAAACGGGCATTCTCCATATAATAGGCTATGGTTTCCTTAATCTCAGCTTGTCCTTCGGCGGTATAGATAGCCTCTGCCCCTCGCTGGGTGATATAGCTGGTACCATTGAACTTCGTACACTGCCGACGGTTCCATAAATGATTCAAAGCCACTTGTTCACCCGAAGCCGTCATAGCTTTCACTTCTTCCGGTACTACGGTATAACCGCAGCGTACGCCGGTAAAACCAGCTGTCTTGGAGAAGCTGCGGAATTCAACGGCACACGAACGGGCTCCTTCTATCTCATAAATAGAATGCGGCACATCACTTTCGTGAATGTAAGCCTCATAAGCCGCATCATATAATATCAACGCTTTGTGCTCTAAAGCATAATCCACCCACTTCTGCAATTCGGCTTTAGTCAGCGTTGTTCCCGTCGGATTGTTCGGATAACACAAATAAATCATGTCTACCGGCTCCTGGGGGAGAGAAGGGATAAAATGGTTTTCTGCCGTACAAGGAAGATAAGTCAGACGGTTCCACTGCCCGTTTGCCTGCAATTCTCCAGCTCTCCCGGCCATGACGTTACTGTCAATATACACCGGATACACGGGGTCTGTTACTGCTACTTTATTGCCTGTGCCTAAAATATCTCCAAAATTACCGGTGTCACTTTTAGCTCCGTCACTCACAAAAATTTCTGTCGGACGCAATTCTACTCCACGCGAGCGGTAATCATGTTCCAGAATAGCCTGAATCAAGAAATCATATCCTTGTTCAGGACCGTATCCATGGAAAGTTCCGGCATCGGCCAGTTCATCTACCGCACGGTGCATGGCTTTGATAGAAGCCGGTGGAAGCGGACGAGTCACGTCGCCAATTCCTAATCGAATAAGTGCGGCCTCCGGATGAGCTGATTTAAAAGCATTTACTTTCTTAGCAATGCTCGAAAACAGATAGTTTCCGGGCAACTTAATGAAATTATCGTTTACTTGTATCATATATCTTGTCTTACTCTTTTAATTCGATTGTTCCGTCAAATACTTTCACTGCGGGTCCTGTCATATACAAATGCTGCCCCTCTCCTGCCCAGTCGATGGTCAGGTCACCTCCATCCATACAGACTGTTGCATGGGAGCCACATTGTCCGGAAAAGGCTGCCGCCACAGCGGTAGCACATGCTCCCGTACCACAAGCTTGTGTGATACCGGATCCTCTTTCCCATACCCGCATGCGTATGTTTTCTTTGTCCAATACCTGAGCGAACTCCACATTTACCCGATCCGGGAAAAGTGGATGACGTTCAAGCACTGGTCCTACTTCAGCAAGAGCTACCTCCTCCATTTTATCTACAAAAATAACCAAATGAGGGTTTCCCATTGACACGGCCACTCCTTTCTGGAAGGGATAAGCATCGCCCAAATCCACCCAGTGAATATCGGCAGGAATTCCCATATCCACCCGAACAGACTCTACCTTTCCCTCCTTCACCTGCAAATGCAGTTCCTTGATACCGGAAAGCGTATCCAGCAGAATATCCGTCTTCGTAGTCAGTCCATATTCATACAAATACTTCCCGATACAGCGACTGGCATTTCCACACATCTTGGCCTCAGAACCGTCTGCGTTAAAAATACGCATGCTGAAATCAGCCTTGTCCGAATCGCCAATCAGCACCAGTCCGTCACTGCCTATCCCCGTATGAGGACGACTCCAGGCTATGGACTTTTCTTCCGGATTAGTCAACGGGTATTTCATCGTATTCACATAGATGTAATCATTACCCAGACCATGCATTTTTGTAAATTCTATTTTCATATCTGATAATCAGTTTAGTTTTTGTATCCCTCTTCATGTACATCGGTTACCGCACGTCCGCTCGGCTCATTGATATGCTGGAAAGCTTTATCCCAAGCCAGTGCCTCAGCTGTAGAACAAGCCACACTCGGTACACTGGGAACACTCTTAGCCGCACTTTCACTCGGGAAATGCTCCTCAAAGATAGAGCGGTAGTAATACTCTTCCTTGTTACGGGGAGGATTCACCGGGAAACGTTCAGCTGCATGCGCCATCTGTTCGTCGGATACCTCTTTTGCCGTGAATTCCTTCAGCGTATCAATCCAGCTGTATCCCACACCGTCACTGAACTGTTCCTTCTGACGCCATGCCACGCTTTCAGGTAACAAGTCGGCAAAAGCTTCGCGTACGATTTTCTTTTCGATGGTTTTTCCGGGACACATCTTGGCTTCCGGATTCAACCGCATGGCCACATCCAAGAACTCCTTGTCAAGGAACGGCACACGTCCTTCTACTCCCCAGGCAGCCAATGATTTATTGGCCCGCAAACAATCGTACAAATAAAGTTTGGACAATTTACGCACAGTTTCTTCATGGAAAGCCCGTGCATCGGGAGCCTTGTGGAAATACAGATAACCACCAAAAATCTCATCTGCTCCTTCTCCGCTAAGCACCATCTTGATACCCATGCTCTTGATGACACGAGCCAGCAAGTACATAGGTGTAGAAGCTCGAACTGTCGTTACATCGTAAGTCTCAATGTAATAAATCACATCGCGAAGTGCGTCGAGACCTTCCTGAATGGTGTAGTGAATTTCATGGTGCACGGTACCGATGAAATCAGCCACTTCACGTGCCTTGGCCAAATCGGGGGCTCCTTCCAGACCAATGGCAAAGGAATGAAGTTGAGGCCACCATGCCGCCATCTTTCCATCCGTTTCCACACGACGGGCTGCATAACGCTTGGCAATGGCAGATATGACCGAACTGTCCAGACCTCCTGAGAGTAATACGCCGTAGGGTACATCACTCATCAGTTGCTCACGTACGGCTTTTTCCAAGCCTTCCCGCAAAGCGCTTACCGATGCCGGAGCATCAGCTACTGCCTCATACTGAATCCAGTCGCGGACGTACCAGCGGGTCATCCTCCCGTCCTTGCTATAATAACAATGTCCGGGTAAAAAGGGTTCATAACGTTCACAAAAACCTTCCAACGCTTTCAGTTCACTGGCACAATAGACTTTACCATCGCTGTCACAGCCAATATAAAGTGGAATTACGCCAATAGGGTCGCGGGCTATGAGAAACTCATCTTTTTCTGAATCGTACAGCACGAAAGCAAAAATACCATTTAGCTTTTCCAGAAAATGTATTCCGTATTCTTGATAAAGTGCCAAGATTACTTCACAGTCACTTCCTGTCTGGAAATCATATTTTCCGGCATACTCCTTACGAATCTCACGGTGATTGTAGATTTCTCCGTTCACGGCCAGTACCACTTTCTTATCGGGTGAGTACAAAGGCTGTCCGCCACTCTGCGGGTCTACTATCGACAAACGTTCATGCGCTAAGATAGCCGATCCCCCACAATAAATTCCACTCCAGTCGGGACCACGATGACGAATCTTTCGAGCCATGGCCAATGCTTTTTCACGCAACTCTGGAGTCTGTTTTCTGATATTTAAAATAGCTGCAATGCCACACATAATCGTAAAGTTGTATTTATATTTTGTATGTAATCAATTATTTTCGGCTTAAATATGCATCAATGTCGGCTGCGGCCTTCCGACCGCCTGCAATGCACTTCACAACCAGACTGGCTCCGGTAGCTGCATCACCGGCCACAAAAACATTTGCCGGGAACTCAGGTTGTACCGGACGAAGGAATCCCATCGCCAGCAATACCAAATCGGCTTTCAGGATTTCTTTCTTCCCAGTCGGCTTCATCACCGGACGTTCTCCTTCGGCTCCCGGAGTCCATTCCACTTCTTCCACTTCTACACCACACACTTTCCCGTCTTCTTCCAGGAAGCGGTTGGAAGTCAGACTCCACCGACGTATACAGCCTTCTTCGTGACTGCTGCTGGTTTTGAGAACCACCGGCCACTGCGGCCACGGAGTATTCGGATTATGACCTACAGGAGGCTTCGGCATAATTTCAATCTGCGTCACACTGAGTGCTCCCTGACGGTTACTTGTTCCGATACAGTCACTACCTGTATCTCCACCTCCAATTACCAGCACATGCTTACCTTTTGCCGTGATGCGTTCCTCCTCTGGAATGTGCTGCCCGGCCAGCACGCGGTTCTGCTGCGCCAACATCTCCATGGCAAAATGAATACCTTTCAGTTCACGTCCGGGGATATTCAAATCGCGTGCCTGCGGCGTACCCGTACAAATGCAGTATGCATCAAATCCTTCGGGAAGGTTTGTCACGTCAATATCGGCATTGACCTTGAAAGTGATTCCTTCTGCTTCCATCACTGCCACACGGCGGTCGATAACCGACTTGCTGAGCTTAAAATTCGGAATACCAAACCGCAACAAGCCTCCCACGTATTCCAGCTTTTCGAACACCGTCACCGCATATCCCCTGCGGTTCAACTGATTGGCGGCGGCCAGTCCTGCAGGTCCGGAACCGATGACAGCCACAGATTTTCCGTTTCGTTCATATTGACGAGGCTGTACGTACCCTTCACGAAAAGCAGCTTCAATGACAGCAGCTTCATCTTCACGAATGGTTACCGGTGCATCCATACTCAACTTCAACACACAACTCTTTTCACACAATGCCGGACATATTCGGCCGGTGAACTCCGGAAAATCATTGGTTCCGGTAAGTATCTCATAAGCTTCTTTCCATTTTCCCTTGTACATGGCATCCTGGAATTCCGGAGGACGATTACCCAACGGACATGCCCAATGGCAGAAAGGTACCCCACAGTCCATGCACCGCGATGCCTGGAGCTTTCGCTCGCTTGTGTTCAACGTCTGTTCCACTTCACTGAAGTCCATGATACGGTCGTGTACCGGACGGTATCCGGCCTCTTGTCTGGGAACGGTCAGAAATGCTTTTGGATTTCCCATATATCTAGTTTTTTACTGTTCAACAATTAATCAATAATCACGCTGTACTTCGGCTATCTTCTGCTGCAGTTTGCGCATCTGCTCTTCAGCCAGCACTTTCTTGTATTCAATCGGAGTTACCTGAATAAATTCTTCTACATAACGGTTCCAGTTATCCAACATCGTGCGTGCCAGTTGAGAACCGGTGTACAGATAATGCTGACGAACCAGTTCATGCAGTTCCTTGCGGGCTGTAGCATCTTCCAACAGAGAAAGTTCTACCATTTCCATGTTACAGAAGTAATCGAAGTTACGGTCTTTATCCCATACGTAAGCAACTCCCCCACTCATACCTGCAGCAAAGTTACGTCCGGTCTTACCCAGTACGACTACTCGTCCGCCGGTCATGTACTCACAGCAATGGTCGCCTACTCCTTCTACTACCGCAATGGCTCCGGAGTTACGTACGGCAAAACGCTCACCTACACATCCATTGATATACACCTCTCCACTTGTGGCACCATACAACAATGTATTACCTGCGATTACGTTGTTTTCGGCCAGGAAATTACTTCTTACCGGAGGCTGTACCGAAATATGTCCTCCACTCAAACCCTTACCCAAGTAGTCGTTCGCTTCACCTTCCAGCTTGAAGCTGACCCCATGCGGAAGGAAAGCACCGAAACTCTGTCCGGCTGAACCTTTGAACTTCACCTGGATGGTCTGTGCGGGCAATCCAGCCTGTCCATACTTGGCAGCTACGGCCCCAGAAAGCATAGCTCCTACCGAACGGTCGGTATTGGATATGGCATATTCCAACGATACCTCCTTACGGTTTTCCAGTGCTTCGCGTGCGGCAGCCAGCATGCTGACATCCTTCACGTGCTCTATCTCATGACGCTGTTCCGTTACATTATGTAAGGCAGCTCCGTTATCGACTTTGTGCAGCAATTTACTGAAATCGAGCAATGAAGCCTTCTCATGAGTTGTCGGACATATTTCAATCAAATCCGTACGTCCTACAATATCTTCCAGACGGGAGAATCCCATCTCTGCCAGGTATTCACGTACCTCTTGTGCCAGGAAACGGAAGAAGTTGACTACATAACGGTAATGTCCGCGGAAATGTGCCCGCAACTGCGGATCCTGTGTAGCTACCCCGACAGGGCATGTATTGGCATGACATTTACGCATCATAACACATCCCAAAACAATCAATACAGAAGTTCCGAATCCAAACTCTTCTGCTCCCAGCAAAGCCATGCTGATGATGTCACGTCCAGTCTTCAACTGTCCGTCAGTCTGCAAACGTACCTGACCACGGAGTCCGTTGAGTACCAGTGTCTGCTGTGTCTCGCTCAGACCGATTTCCGGAGAAATACCGGCATAGCGCATGGAAGAGGCCGGAGAAGCTCCTGTTCCACCTTCTGCTCCTGAAATGACAATCAAATCAGCCTTTGCTTTCGCCACACCGGCTGCAATGGTACCAATACCACTTTCAGCTACCAGTTTCACACTGATTTTGGCTTTCGGATTCACGTTCTTCAAATCGAATATCAGCTGAGCCAAGTCTTCAATTGAATAAATATCGTGATGAGGGGGAGGCGAAATCAACGAAATACCCGGAATAGAATGACGCGTCTTGGCAATCACTTCATTCACCTTAAATCCCGGAAGCTGTCCACCTTCACCCGGTTTAGCTCCCTGTGCCACCTTAATCTGGATTTCTTCGGCATTCACCAAGTATTCAGTGGTTACACCGAAACGTCCGGAAGCGACCTGTTTGGTCTTACTGCACAAGGAAATGCCATCGTAGGTTTCATGGAAACGGTCGGAATCCTCTCCTCCTTCACCCGTATTACTGCGAGCGTTCAGCTTGTTCATGGCCAGTGCCATGGCTTCATGCGCCTCTTTACTGATAGAACCAAAAGACATGGCGCCCGTTACAAAGTGTTTTACAATTTCCTCTACCGGCTCTACATCTTCCAATGGAATCGGATTACGGCGGAAAGAGAAGAAGTCACGCAAGAATATCGGACTTTCCTTTTCATCTACCCGACGCGTATATTCCTTGAACTTAGCATAGCTTCCCAGACGAGTGGCCAACTGCAAAGCGCTGATAGTTTCCGGATTCCACGCATGCTTCTCGCCATCCTTACGGTAGGAGAACTGGCCGATATAAGGCAACAAATCGCCGACCTCTTTTGCAAAACCTGCATCATGGAACGCCTGGTAATCTTTGGCAATGCTTTCCAATCCGACACCTCCAATGGATGAAGAAGGGGTACCGAAGTAAGTAGAAAGCACTTCGCTGCCCAAACCAACGGCTTCAAAAATCTTGGCTCCACGGTAAGAACGTATCGTACTGATACCCATCTTACTCATTACTTTATAGAGTCCTTTGCAAACGGCTTTTATGTAGTTCTTTTCGGCAGTTTCATAATTCAACTGCACATCGCCTTTCTTCACCATGTCATCCAGAATAGCAAATACCATATACGGATTGATGGCGCTTGCTCCATATCCCAGCAACAAGGCAGCGTGCATCACTTCCCGAATTTCTCCACTTTCTACCACCAATGCGGTCTGTACTCTCTTTTGTACAGAAATCAGGTGATGGTGTACGGCACTTACAGCCAGCAAAGAAGGAATGGCTGCATGTGCTGCATCAATCTCACGATCGGAAAGAATGATGTAGTTTACCCCTTCATCCACTGCCGCCTCGGCTTTCTTGCACAACTCATTCAATGCCTCACGCAGACCTTCCGCTCCTCTTGCTGCATCGAACAGCATCGGCAACTTCACGGTATTGAACCCTTTATAGCGAATGTTACATAATATATCCAACTGCGTATTGTTCAGAATCGGGTGTGGCAGACGCACCATCTTACAATGCGATTCACTCGGCAACAGGATGTTGGTTCCTACAGCTCCGATATATTCCGTCAGCGACATCACCAGTTCCTCACGTATCGGGTCGATTGGCGGATTGGTCACCTGCGCAAACTGTTGACGGAAATAATTGAACAATATCTGAGGCTTGTCAGACAACACAGCCAGAGGAGTATCGTTCCCCATGGAGGCAGTGGGTTCGGCCCCATTCATACACATCGGAGTAAGCGTACGTTCTATGTCCTCGCGAGTGAATCCGAATGCACGCAGACGACGTTCATAATCAGGTACAGAATTGGAAATCTTACGTCCACTGCGTAATGTATCCAGTTCAATACGGTTGGTAGAAAGCCACTGACGATAAGGCTTGGAAGCCGCCAACTGGCTCTTCAGTTCGCCATCGTAGTAAATACGTCCTTCCTGAGTATCTACCAATAATATCTTGCCTGGCTGAAGACGGCCTTTTTCCTTAATGGCTTCAGGTTCAAAATTAATGACTCCAGCTTCGCTGGCTACCACCATCATATCATTTTTGGTGATCAGGTAACGTGCCGGACGCAAACCGTTACGGTCGAGCATACCACCTGCATAACGTCCGTCGCTGAACAACAAGGCAGCCGGTCCGTCCCAAGGTTCCATCAAAATGGAATGGTACTCATAAAACGCCTTCAGCTCCTCACTAATCGGATTCTTGTCATTGAATGACTCTGGCACAAGCATAGCCATGGCATGCGGCAGGCTCAATCCTGACATCACGAAAAACTCCAACACATTATCGAGTGAGGCACTGTCGCTCATTCCCGGCTGTATAATCGGACCTATTTTCTTCACGTCACCTAATAAAGGAGTGGAAAGTACACTTTCACGCGCCTCCATCCATCCTCGATTGCCGCGAATGGTATTGATTTCTCCATTATGGGCTAACAAGCGAAAAGGCTGTGCCAAACTCCAGGTAGGAAATGTATTCGTACTAAAACGAGAATGTACGATAGCCAGTCCGCTGGTAAAGTAAGGCTGGGTAAGGTCCTGAAAATATTCACGCACCTGTACCGAAGACAGCATACCTTTATATATAATATTTTTGCTGGACAAGGAAACAATGTAAAAGTCCTTATGATGTACACGGCGTTCAATCTTTTTACGTACAATATATAAGGTACGTTCAAAGTTTTCCAGGTCGGTTGCCCCGGTAATGAACACCTGCTTAATGTCTGGTTCAGTCTCCAACGCACTTTTTCCTAAAATAGAAGAATTCACGGGCACGGAGCGCAAGTGCATCAATGACAATCCTTCACGCTCTACCTCCTCAATCAGGATACTCAGAATGGACTCCTGTTCCTTCGCGTCTTTCGGAAGAAAAACCAATCCCGTACCATATTTCCCCTTTTCAGGCACCGGAATTCCTTGTAACAATATAAACTCATGTGGAATCTGCAGCATAATACCTGCACCGTCACCCGTCTTGTTGTCTGCGCCTTCTGCGCCACGATGTTTCATATTTTCCAAGACTTTCAAGGCTGCATCCACCAATTCATGTGATTTATTACCATGAATGTCTACAATCATACCTACTCCACAAGCATCGTGCTCGTACTCCGGTTGATAAAGCCCGGAAGATGTCTGATGACATTCTGTTACTTCCTGCTCTTCTTTTCTCATAAATTTTCCTGCTAACCTCATTTTATCTTTCATTATTAATACCCAAAACAGAGTTTACATTCTATTTGTCCACAAAAATAATAATATCACTTCCAATATGACACTTTTGTAGGATTTTTCATTACAATATTTTCATCTACCAGAACTAAAACTTTCATTTTCTTTATATATCAGGAAGAAAAGTTTTAGAATAAAACAGAATAAATACATTTTGATTACATTTATCACAAAAAGACAGAAACAATGTATTTTTTCAGGCACAGCACATACCTCTTTTAATAATTGTCTGTTATTTTGTAAACGAAAATCATAATATGGCTTGAAAACAAAATACAGATGGAAACATTAAAACATGAATGCGGAGTCGCTCTTATCCGACTCCTGAAACCACTGGAATATTATCAGGAAAAATATGGTACATGGATGTATGGCTTGAACAAGCTTTATTTGCTGATGGAAAAGCAGCACAACAGAGGACAAGAAGCTGCAGGATTAGCCTGCGTAAAACTGCAAGCCAACCCTGGTGAGGAATACATGTTCCGTGAAAGAGGACTCGGAGCGGGAGCCATTACAGAAATCTTCAACAACGTTCATCAACAATACAAAGATTTAACGGAAGAACAGTTGCACGATGCTGAATTTGCAAAGAAGTGCCTGCCCTTTGCCGGAGAACTTTACATGGGACACCTGCGTTATTCGACCACCGGAAAAAGCGGTATCTCGTATGTTCATCCATTTCTCCGCCGGAATAACTGGCGTGCCAAGAACCTGGCATTGTGCGGTAACTTCAATCTGACCAATGTAGACGAAATCTTTGCCGACATAACTGAAGCCGGACAACATCCCCGTAAATACGCAGATACCTATATCATGCTGGAGCAGGTAGGCCACCGGCTGGACAGAGAAGTGGAGCGTCTTTACAACCAGTGCAAAGAAGAAGGCTTGAAGGGAATGGACATCACGCATGCCATTGAAGACCGGATTGACCTGACAAACGTACTGAAAACATCTTCCCCATCCTGGGATGGAGGTTACGTCATCTGCGGAATGACAGGAAGCGGTGAAACCTTTGCCGTACGCGACCCATGGGGCATCCGCCCGGCATTCTGGTATCAGGACGATGAAATCATGGTATTAGCGTCGGAACGCCCTGTCATTCAGACGGTATTGAATATCCCTGCTGAAAGTATCCATGAACTGATGCCTGGACAAGCTGTATTGGTCAATAAGAAAGGTCAGCTCAGACTGGCACAAATCAACAAACCCAGGAAATTAAAACCCTGCTCTTTCGAACGCATCTACTTCAGCCGGGGAAGTGACGTGGATATCTACCGTGAACGTAAAAAATTAGGAGAAAAACTGATTGAACCGATTCTCTCTGCAGTCAATCATGACATAGCCCATTCTGTATTCTCATTTATTCCCAATACAGCCGAAGTGGCTTTCTATGGAATGCTGGAAGGACTGGACAATTATCTGAACCAACTTAAAATCAAGCAAATCGAGGCCTTGGGTCACATGCCCAGCCATGAAGAACTAAAACAGATTCTTTCTCAACGCATCCGAAGCGAGAAGGTAGCCATCAAGGATATTAAGTTGCGTACCTTTATTGCAGAAGGAAATACCCGTAACGACCTGGCAGCTCACGTATACGATATTACCTACGGAAGCCTCGTGCCACAGGAAGACAACCTGGTAATCATCGACGACAGTATCGTACGAGGAACGACTTTGAAGCAAAGTATCATCAGCATTCTCGACCGTCTGCAGCCCAAAAAGATTGTCATCGTATCCTCTTCCCCACAAGTCCGCTATCCGGATTACTATGGCATCGACATGGCCAGCATGGAGCAATTCATCGCTTTCAAGGCTGCCATCGCTCTGCTGGAAGAACGCGACATGCAGCACGTCATTGAATACGCCTATAGAAAGTCAAAAGAACAGCTGAACCTGCCTAAAGAAAAAATGCGCAACTATGTAAAGGAAATTTATGCTCCTTTCAGCGATGAAGAAATATCAGAAAAGATTGCTGCATTACTGACTCCTGCCACTACGCGGGCAAAAGTACAGATTGTTTACCAAACGTTGGAAGGACTGCATGAAGCATGTCCGGCCCATCCGGGAGACTGGTATTTTAGTGGAGACTATCCTACCCCGGGAGGAACACGCCAGGTGAACCAGGCATTTATCGACTGGGTGGAAAAGAATTATCAATTCTAATTCTCCCTCCCCAAAAACAAACAGAAGTCAAAGTTTCCAGTACTCCCGAAGAAGTACTGTAGTACTGCCTATGAAGTACTCCAGTACTTTCACGGGAGTACTGTAGTACTTCTTTGAAAGTACTGAGATTATACAAAAACAGCTACGAATCCCCCTCTTTACAAATATTAAATCGAGAATCTATACCTGAAAAGCAAACCAACAAATCCCCACCTTTGATGCACCAGAAGAGATTCAAAAAAACTTAATCAAAGAATGAATTTTTGTCATCTCCAGTTTGCAATATTATGAAGTATTCGTATATTTGCAGCCTAGAAACAGAATTCATGGAAGCATTTTACAGAACACATAATTATTTGGTGGAACATACCAACGCTCCTGTTCGCCGTGATCTCATGGATGAAATAGACTGGAATGATCGCTTGATTGGCATAAAAGGTACAAGAGGGGTAGGCAAAACCACATTTCTTTTACAATATGCAAAAGAAAAGTTCGGAACGGACCGTTCATGCTTGTTCGTAAACATGAATAATTTCTACTTTTCACAATACAGTTTAGTAGACTTTGCCGGGGAATTTGTTAAAAGAGGGGGAAAAGTTCTGCTTATTGACCAAGTTTTCAAGCTTCCAGACTGGAGTCACGATTTGCGCACATGCTACGAACGTTATCCGCAACTGAAAATTGTATTTACCGGTTCTTCTGTAATGCGTCTGAAAGATGAGAATCCCGAATTGAACGGGATTGTCAAATCGTATAACCTGAGAGGATTTTCTTTCCGTGAATTTCTGAATTTACAGACAGGAAACCACTTTTCAGCCTACACACTGGATGAGATTCTGCACAATCACGAGCATATCGTGAAAACAATCTTACCACACATCAACCCGCTCAATTATTTTCAGGATTACATCCATCATGGTTTCTATCCTTTTTTCCTTGAAAAAAGAAATTTCTCGGAGAATCTGCTGAAGACCATGAACATGATGATTGAAGTGGACATTCTCCTGATTAAACAAATCGAGCTGAAATATCTGTCCAAAATCAAAAAATTATTATATTTGCTAGCAGTAGACGGCCCGGTCGCACCCAATGTCAGCCAATTGGCTACTGAAATTCAGACATCGCGTGCTACGGTCATGAACTACATAAAATACCTGGCAGATGCACGACTCATCAACATGGTTTATCCGAAAGGGGAAAGCTTTCCAAAAAAACCGGCTAAAATCATGATGCACAACACAAACCTGATGTACAGCATTTACCCTGTAAAGGTAGAAGAGCAAGATGTGCTGGAAACCTTCTTTGTCAATACCTTGTGGAAAGACCACAAAATCAACAAAGGAGATAAAGGAACCTCTTTCCTTGTAGACAATACACTGCATTTCCGGATTTGTGCAGAAGGAAGCAAATATAAAAGCAATCCGAACATATACTATGCCATGCATAAAATGGAAATAGGACACGGCGACCAGATACCTTTATGGTTATTTGGATTTTTGTATTGACAATAACGATTTTATTACTTCATATTTAATTAGTAATTGTATGACTAAACAAAAAAAATTCATCACTTGTGATGGTAACCAAGCTGCAGCACATATTTCATATATGTTCTCAGAAGTTGCAGCTATCTATCCTATCACCCCATCTTCTACAATGGCTGAATATGTAGACGAATGGGCTGCTGCAGGCCGTAAGAACATCTTCGGCGAAACTGTTTTGGTTCAGGAAATGCAATCTGAAGGTGGTGCTGCCGGTGCAGTACACGGATCTCTTCAGGCTGGTGCATTGACAACTACTTATACTGCTTCTCAGGGTCTTCTGTTGATGATTCCTAACATGTACAAAATTGCAGGTGAGTTCTTGCCATGCGTATTCCACGTTTCTGCACGTACACTGGCTTCTCACGCATTGTGTATCTTCGGTGACCACCAGGACGTAATGTCTTGCCGTCAGACTGGTTTCGCTATGCTTTGTGAAGGTTCTGTACAGGAAGTTATGGATTTGGCCGGTGTAGCTCACTTGTCAACAATCAAGTCTCGTGTTCCGTTCTTGAACTTCTTCGACGGTTTCCGTACATCACACGAAATCCAGAAGATTGAAATGCTGGAAAACGAAGACCTCGCTCCGCTGGTAGACCAGAAAGCTTTGGCTGAATTCCGTGAACGTGCACTCAGTCCTAACAAACCGGTTGCTCGCGGTATGGCTGAAAACCCGGATCACTTCTTCCAGCACAGAGAATCTTGCAATCCGTTCTATGAAGCAGTTCCTGCTATCGTAGAAGAATATATGAACGAAATCAATAAGATTACAGGACGTCACTACGGCTTGTTCAACTACTATGGTGCTGAAGATGCTGAACGCGTAATCATCGCTATGGGTTCTGTAACTGAAGCTGCTCGTGAAGCTATCGACCACTTGGTAGCAAACGGCGAAAAAGTTGGTTTGGTTTCTGTACACTTGTATCGTCCGTTCTCTGCTAAACATTTCTTGGCAGCTGTACCTAAGACCGCAAAACGCATCGCAGTTCTTGACCGTACAAAAGAACCGGGTGCAAACGGCGAACCTTTGTATCTTGACGTAAAAGACTGCTTCTACGGACAGGAAAATGCTCCTCTTATCGTAGGCGGACGTTATGGTCTGGGTTCTAAGGATACTACTCCTGCTCAGATTCTTTCTGTATACGAAAACTTGGCATTGCCGACTCCTAAGAACCACTTCACTATCGGTATCGTAGATGACGTTACCTTCACTTCTCTTCCTCAGAAAGAAGAAATCGCTTTGGGTGGCGAAGGTATGTTCGAAGCTAAATTCT
>ERZ838839.349-NODE-349-length-59687-cov-9.418785_pt1 | contig 59687 bp, 57 predicted proteins | sample MGYA00519909_ERZ838839 | MGnify/ENA primary metagenome ERZ838839 (study PRJEB31850, sample SAMEA3708843) | human gut metagenome | biome: human gut; feature: human-associated habitat; material: faeces | place: China | collected 2014 ...
TATCGGGCGTGTTACGGACTTGCACCGATTAGAGAATGTTCGTGCTGGGCGAACTACAAAAAGTCCCTATAAGAAATAATATCTTACAGGGACATATTTAATGAAGGATTGTATAGACAAGTTCTTTGAGAAGCTCTCCATTTGTTATTGAAGAATTACCTACTCCTTTAGACTTGGCATCGCATTGGCGAATGGCCGCGATAATCTGCATAACCTTTACTCCACTGAATTTTTTCATTGCGAGCATGTATTCCCGAGATTGCCATTGATTTCGCAATCCTAATTGAATAGCTATTCCAGCTTCTGTCTTCTGAGGTGCATAATAAGCAAGCATCAAATTGGAGAAGAAGTTAAAGAGCACAGCCAATGTCATCTGGAGAGGATTATTTTTGGGATTTTCCTCAAAATATTTAATAATCTGGTTTGCCTTAAATACATCCTTTTCAATTAATGCATTTTTCAATTCAAAGTTATTAAAGTCTTTACTGATACCTATATTTCTTTCAATCTGCTCAGAAGTAATCCGGTTCATCCCTTTGGGTAAAGTGAGAATCAGTTTATCCAACTCACTACTCATTCGGGACAGGTCAGAACCAACAAAACCAGCCATCAGTTCACAAGCTTTAGGTTCTATATCCACCCGTTTTCGCTTCAGGTAATTTGTAATAAACGCAGGTAGCTGTGATTCCTTCAAACGCTTGGACTCATAAAGTACCCCATTTCTCTCAATCTCTAATGTAACTTTTTTTCTTCGATCCAAACAGCCGTTCTTATGGCAGAATACTAAGATAGTAGAGGGCTGTACCTTCTTCAAATAGTAAGACAGCTTATCGATATTCTTTAAGCCTTGGGCTTCCTTGACAATAAGCAGTTGGTATTTACTCATCATCGGAAACCGTTTGGCTGCATTGATGATAGTTTCTATATCAGTATCTCCTCCATAGAAAATCATTTGATTGAACTCTCTCTCTTCAGGAGTCAGGATTGTATCTGCCATATAATCGGCAATCTTATCAATGTAATAAGACTCATCTCCCATTAAATAATAAATGGGAGCATATTGTCTATTTTTTAAGTTACGGATTATTTCCTCAATGCTTATTTCCTGCTTAGCCATCTTAAATTCATTTTTGATTACCATTCATATTTCAAGTGCTTCACCGTCCGTTTTTCATCAATAATCATGCGGAGGGATTCGATACCGATTCGTACATGTTCGCGCGCGTAATTGTGCGTAACCAGTGTGTCACTCTTTTCCGTCTTAACGCCCTCGGGAACCATTGGCTGATCTGATACCAGCAGCAACGCCCCTGTTGGTATATGATTGGCAAAGCCCACGCTGAATAGAGTTGCTGTTTCCATGTCAACAGCCATAGCACGGGTTGACAACAGATATTCCTTAAACTTTACATCATGTTCCCAAATGCGCCGATTGGTTGTATATACAGTACCTGTCCAATAATCCCGTCCATGATCGCGGATTGTAGAAGAAACGGCTCGCTGTAGCATAAAAGCCGGGAGGGCCGGAACTTCAGGGGGAAAATAATCGTTTGATGTACCCTCACCACGTATTGCAGCAATGGGAAGTATTAAATCTCCTAATTGATTTTTCTTGTCAATTCCTCCACATTTTCCAAGGAACAGGCAGGCTTTTGGTCGAATTGCTCCTAACAAATCCATAATGATAGCCGCATTGGGACTTCCCATTCCAAAATTGATTATTGTGATACCATTGGCAGAAGATGATCTCATATTAGCATCCTCACCTGCAACTTCAGAATTACATTCTTCTGCAAACAACTCCACATAGTTGTTGAAATTTGTCAACAATATATATTCTCCAAAGTCTTCCAGACGCCTGTGTGTGTAGCGCGGAAGCCAATTCTCGACAATTTCTTGCTTCGTCCTCATAATTTCTATACTTTTGTCTAAATGAATATGGCTTGATATAAACTCTCACAAAAGTAGCAAATGTTATCATTAAACTTACCTCCTTTCCAACCAAAAATAGAACTTCATGATGGGAAAACAACTATCTTCGACATTCTGCGCAGGCGATATGTAGTGCTAACTCCCGAAGAATGGGTCCGGCAGCACTTTGTCCATTTTCTTATTGAGCATAAGGGATATCCTCAAGCATTAATGGGCAATGAAGTCATGCTGAAGCTGCACAAAACGACCAAGCGCTGCGACACGGTCCTTTATAATCGTGATCTGTCGGCAAAAATGATTATAGAATACAAAGCCCCCCATATCGAGATAACCCAACAGGTCTTTTCACAAATCAGCAATTATAATATTGTCTTGAGGGTAGATTATTTGATAGTCAGCAATGGGCTGAAGCATTTCTGCTGTAAGATGGATTATGCCCGACAAACCTATACCTTTCTCCAAGAGATACCGGATTACTCGTCTTTATAAAAAATACAATAAGTTCTTCTTTGGATACTTCCCAAAGTTCTTAATAAATGAACAAGAAGAAGCGGTAGCACATCCTTTTCTATTCAGGGATATGCTACCGCTTTTATTAATTCTAGAGGAATGACAAGACTTATTCAACGCCAGCCAGTTCAGGATCGATCATGATACGGCCACAATATTCGCATACGATGATTTTTTTACGCATTCGAATGTCCAATTGACGCTGAGGGGGAATCTTATTAAAGCAACCGCCACAAGCATCACGTTGTACATAGACAATTCCCAAACCATTACGAGAATTCTTACGGATACGCTTAAATGCTTGAAGCAAACGAGGCTCAATAGTTGTTTCCAATGCCTTTGCTTTTTCACGCAGTTTTTCTTCTTCCTGTTTGGTCTCAGACACAATCTCATCCAATTCTGTCTTTTTGACCTCCAAATCTTGCTTACGTTCCTCAAGTAACTCCGTGTTCTTTTTCAACTCTTCGGCTTTAGCAGTTGCAGAAGCATTGTATTCTCTGATTCTTTTCTCGCATAATTCGATTTCCAAAGTCTGAAATTCGATTTCCTTACTCAACACATCGTATTCACGGTTGTTGCGTACATTATCCAATTGAGTCTTATATTTATCTACCGATGCCTGTGCCTCAGAAATCTCATTTTTCTTAGTGGTGACGTTCTCTTTCAGCTCAGCTATTTCCTTATTGATCTTCTCGATGCGGGTCGTCAGGCCTGTCACCTCATCTTCCAAGTCTTGTACTTCCAAGGGGAGTTCACCGCGCAAAGTCTTAATTTTATCAATTTCAGAGAGCATAGTCTGCAGTTGATACAGTGCTTTCAGTTTCTCTTCTACCGACAGATCTTGAGGGTCTTTCTTTACGTCTTTTGCCATATGATTATAAATATTTGATGGGATTTGTATTGATCTTTGTTTGTTCCACTTTAAGCCCGGGGAATTGTCTCTGCAGATATTCTGCAAGCAATTCCTTCGTGTATTGTTCACTTTCATAGTGGCCTATTTCAGCCAGAAGAATCTCTCGTTCATGTCCAAAATATTCATGATAACGGATTTCCCCCGTAATGAAAACATCGGCCGCAGCCGCAATAGCATCCGGAATCAGGAATGCACCGGCTCCTCCACAAATGGCCACACGTTGAATCTGACGTCCGGTCATTTTATTATGGCGAAGGCAACCGACCTCGAAGAGCTTTTTGATGCGTCGCAAGAAGTCGGTCTCAGTTTCAGGCTCCGACAATGTACCTATTATTCCGCTTCCGCTTATACCGTCATTCTGAGACGGAGTCAGGAAGGCAACATCCCTTAAACCAATCTTTTCGGAAATCTTGAAGTTTACACCTCCCACTGTATTGTCCAAGTTGGTATGTGCTGAGTAGATTGCTATATCATTTTTTATAGCTTTCAAAATACAGCGCTCCACATAAGTTGAACCGGAAATGGATTTTACTCCTTTGAACAACAGTGGATGATGCGACACAATGAGGTTAAACCCCAATGCTATCGCTTCGTCTATGACAGGTTCGGTGACGTCAAGACACAACAAAGCCCCTGTCGTTTCCGACTCTGTCAATCCTAATTGCAAGCCAGCATTATCATAGCTTTCTTGCAAAGGCAGAGGCGCGAAGCTTTCAAGGGCGCATACAAGTTCCTTTATTTTCATTCTATTTCTAAAATTACCGCAAAGATAGTGGAAATCTATGCGCTATCCTAGTACCAAATACATTTTTTGGTTGAAAAGACTTATCTTTGCCGCACAAACAAATACGAATGTCAATCCATGATCTCATTTTATTCGCAAAATCAGAACAAATCATGATCAGACATTCAATTGAACAAAAAACAGAATATTATAAATTGATAGAACACTATGGGATTATTTGTTAGCCTACCCCAAGGAGGCGGTACAGAAAAAACGTTGCAATTGAACTTTGGAGTCGAGACTGTTGCCGCTTTTCTTCCTGCTGAGTGGCATTTACAGAGTTTGATCCAACTGACTTGGCCCCATAAAAATACAGATTGGGCACCCATGCTTGGCGAGGTGGAGGCCTGCTACATGGAGCTGGCTAAAGAGATTACTGACAGACAACCGCTACTCATTGTCACACCGGAACCGGAACGTGTACGAGAGCTTATATATAATAAGGTGAATATGGATAATGTCTACTTCCTGGAATGTCCGACCAATGATACGTGGGCACGTGACCATGGCTTCATCACAATGCTTACCGAACAAGGGCCTCTCCTACTTGATTTTTGTTTCAACGGATGGGGTATGAAGTTTGCTGCCAATGAGGACAATCAAATCAATCGTCGGCTGTTCGCTTCCGGATTATTGCATGGAGCTTATCGCAACTGCCTTGATTTCGTTCTGGAAGGTGGTTCGATTGAAAGTGATGGCAAAGGAACGCTACTGACGACTTCCACTTGCCTGCTGGCTCCCAACCGCAATGAAACCATGAATAGAAAGGACATCGAAAACCATCTCAAATCTCTGTTCCATCTCGAACAGGTTTTATGGTTGGACTACGGATATTTATCGGGTGATGATACAGACAGCCATATAGATACTTTAGTACGTTTTTGCCCGGAAGACACATTGGTCTATGTGAAATGCACGGATGAAAATGATGAGCATTATGAAGCACTTCAACGGATGGAGGAGCAATTGTCTTCTTTCCGTACACTCGACGGATGCGCTTACCGCCTGTTGCCTCTTCCGATGCCTGACGCTATTGTATGTAACGGGGAACGCCTGCCAGCTACTTACGCCAATTTTCTTATTATGAATGAAGCGGTATTATATCCGACTTATGCCCAGCCAGATAATGATGAGAGAGCTAAAAAAGTATTGTCACAAGCCTTCCCCCATCACGACATCATCGGGGTGGATTGCCGGGCACTCATCAAGCAGCATGGTTCATTGCATTGTGCCACCATGCAATATCCTTCAGGATGTTTTGTAACAGCTAAAGAAAATAAATAACACGATATGAGAAAGATAAAGATTGGTTTAATCCAACAGGCAAACAGTAACGATTTACGTATCAACCTGGAAAAGCTTAATCGCAATATAGCTGCCGTTTCAGCTTACGGGGCTGAGTTGGTCGTATTGCAAGAGCTACACAACACACTCTATTTCTGTCAGACAGAAGACACAACGAATTTTGACCTTGCTGAACCTATTCCAGGTCCGTCTACCGGGTTTTATAGCGAGATTGCACGACAATTTCATATTGTTCTGGTCACTTCATTGTTCGAAAAGCGTGCGCCGGGACTTTATCATAATACAGCAGTTGTATTCGATAAAGATGGAAGTATTGCCGGAAAATACCGGAAAATGCACATTCCTGATGACCCTGCTTATTATGAGAAATTCTATTTTACTCCTGGAGATTTGGGTTTCAAACCAATACAAACTTCGATTGGAAAACTTGGTGTGCAAGTCTGTTGGGATCAATGGTATCCTGAAGGAGCGCGTCTGATGGCATTGCAAGGTGCCGACATTTTGATTTATCCGACAGCGATTGGTTGGGAGAGCAGTGACACTGACGATGAAAAGGCCAGACAACTGGGTGCATGGATGATTTCTCAACGGGGCCATGCCGTAGCCAACGGGTTGCCGGTCGTGGCTGTCAATCGTGTTGGACATGAGCTTGATCCTTCCGGGCAGACCAGGGGTATCCAGTTTTGGGGTAATAGTTTTGTTGCCGGACCGCAAGGAGAAATTCTGGCACAAGCCGGCAGTCTCAAAGAAGAGAACCTCGTAGTGGAAGTAGACTTGGAACGTTCGGAGAATGTGCGTCGCTGGTGGCCATTCTTACGGGATAGACGAATTGATGAGTTTCAAGAGCTGACTAGGAGATTTATAGACTAGTTGCAGAATCTTGAAGCTATTCCTTGTTTTTTCTTAGTTGACGCGGATAATACGAGTCTGTTTGTGACCCTGTTATCCGCGTCAGTAGTTATTCAGACTATTTCTCACTTCCCGACATATCGCTGATAGGCCAAGCGGGGAGTCCCGTTTGAAACGTAGATAATACCGCAATAGGTAAATCCATATTTAGCCACGAGATGTTGTAATATAAGATTATCACGATGAGTATCTACGCGTAAATTATTGCTACGCTCCATGCACCAGCGGAAACAAGCATCCGCTACTCCCCTCTCTTCTCCGGATGTCGCCAATCGATGAATTGTGGCATACGGCAAATCATTTAGCCAAGCTCCTTGTTCAATATGTGCATAGTTCGGGTCTTCTCCTTCGATATAGCAGAACACACCGACAACTTGTCCGTTTCTCCCCACACAGACATAGCAATGTTTTTGCTCAATCTCTTCCCTAATCAACTGCTCGGAAGGATAGCCGTCAATCCATTGATGGGGATTATTTGTAGCAATCATTAGCTGACGGGCATGAGTAAAAATATCCATCAAGCGAGTCAGATCGCCCAATTCGGCCTTACGTATTTCCATAAATTTACGATACGAATCAATTATTCCAATCGACTATTATTAAGTTGATGGTGATTGAATAAAAAAGACCCTATTTATGAACCTTTCTTACTGAAATGTCCATAAATAAGGTCCTTATAACAGAATAGTTATTTTATTCCAATCACTTTTCCTTCAAGTCAACAATCAAATGTAGTTCGTCCAATTGCTTTTGTTCCAAAGCTGCAGGAGCATCCAACATAACGTCACGACCGGAGTTGTTTTTGGGGAATGCAATGCAATCGCGGATGGAATCCAAACCTGCAAACAACGATACCCAGCGGTCAAGCCCGTAAGCCAATCCTCCATGAGGAGGAGCTCCATATTTGAACGCATTCATTAGGAAGCCAAACTGCTCTTGCGCGCGTTCGGGAGTGAATCCCAATATTTCGAACATCTTTGCCTGAAGCTGTGAGTCATGGATACGAATAGAACCACCTCCGACTTCAACACCGTTAACTACCATATCATAAGCATCGGCACGAACAGCAGCCGGGTCGGTATCCAATAGAGGAATATCCTCTTCCTTCGGATGGGTAAAGGGATGGTGCATAGCCATCAGACGTCCCTCTTCATCACTCCACTCAAACATCGGGAAATCTACGACCCAGAGGCATGCGAACTTATTTTTATCACGCAATCCCAATTGATTTCCCATTTCCAGGCGTAGCTCTGAAAGTTGTTTACGAGTTTTCATAGCATCATCACCACTCAGAATCAGGATCAAGTCACCCGGTTGCGCATTGAAGACTGCTTTCATCTGTTGCAACACTTCTTGTGAATAGAATTTATCAACACTTGATTTTACATTTCCGTCAGCTTCAACACGAGCATATACCAACCCCTTGGCGCCAATCTGTGGACGTTTTACAAAATCCGTCAGTTGGTCAAGCTGTTTACGGGTGTAATGAGAGGCACCTTGGGCACAGATTCCTCCAATATAAGCTGCATTGTCAAACACAGAGAATCCATATCCTTTAAGAATGTCCATGAGTTCAACAAAACGCATTCCGAAGCGCAAGTCTGGTTTATCGCTACCATAATATTTCATGGCATCTGCCCAAGGCATGCGCAAGAAAGGTTCTGTCAATTCCACTCCACGGAGTTCCTTGAACAAATGTTTGGCCATCCCCTCAAAGGTCTCAATGATATCTTCCTGCTCTACAAAGCTCATCTCACAGTCGATTTGAGTGAACTCCGGCTGGCGGTCAGCACGCAAGTCTTCATCACGGAAACACTTCACAATCTGAAAATAACGGTCCATTCCGGAAACCATCAGGAGTTGCTTCAATGTTTGTGGTGATTGTGGAAGAGCATAAAATTGCCCCGGGTTCATACGGGAAGGAACGACGAAGTCACGGGCTCCTTCAGGAGTTGAACCTACCAGCATGGGGGTCTCTATCTCCAAAAAGCCTTTGCTGTCGAGATAACGACGTACTTCCATGGTCATACGGTGGCGCAGTTCCAGATTCTTGCGTACGGCATTACGTCTCAAATCAAGATAGCGATACTTCATGCGCAAGTCATCACCTCCATCCGTATTGTCTTCAATGGTAAACGGAGGAGTCAATGCTGTATTCAATACGGTGAGAGTATTGACAATAATTTCAATATCACCTGTTGGAATATGGGTATTCTTATTGGAACGCTCATTAACGGTACCTTTCACCTGAATGACGAATTCACGCCCCAGACGATTAGCCTGTTCGCAAAGTGCTGCGTTATTTTCTTCATTAAAAACCAACTGTGTAATGCCATAACGGTCACGCAAATCAATAAAAGTCATACCTCCCATCTTGCGTGAACGCTGCACCCAGCCGGCAAGAGTTACTTCTTTACCTGCATCGGAGAGTCTCAGTTCTCCACATGTATGTGTTCTGAACATTGCGATTAAGTTTTTATGTATTTTCAATTTGCGGACAAAATTAGTGAAAATAATAAGGATGAAGCATCATCCGTTGGGAGAATATACGGCTAACCTACAAAAAAGCCTTAAAATAACTTCTACTCAGATACTTTTTCAAGCATAAAATAAGCCTTGCATGTATAAAACGTAACATGCAAGGCTCATCAAGATTAATTATCCGATTCTATTTAGTTAGATAGATAGTTCATTCAAGACATTAATCAGTTCCCGATCAATGGGCTTATTCCGTTTAATAGCCTTATTGAAAGGAACATAAACAATCTCATTGTTACTGATTCCGATCATCACATTACGCTGTTCCTCTTTCAGAGCTTCAATGACTGCTACTCCCAGACGGCTTGCCAAGATACGGTCAAAGGCGCTAGGGGTACCTCCGCGTTGCAAGTGTCCGAGGATTGTCACACGTACATCATATTGCGGATACTCCTTGCGTACACGTTCTGCATAGTGCATGGCACCACCGCTTTTGGGACTTTCCGACACGATTACGATACTGCTACTCTTGCTTTTACGTACACCACGACCAATAAATTCCTCCAACTGGTCAATATCGGTTTCGTCTTCCGGGATAATGGCAGCTTCAGCTCCTGAAGCAATGGCACTGTTTTGTGCCAGGAAACCGGCGTCACGTCCCATTACCTCTACAAAGAAAATACGATCGTGTGACGTTGCTGTGTCACGTATCTTGTCAACACATTCGATAATAGTATTCAAGGCTGTGTCATAACCAATTGTGGAGTCGGTTCCATACAAGTCATTGTCAATTGTACCAGGCAATCCGATACAAATCATATTATGCTCATTGGCCAACAGTTGGGCTCCCGATAAGGAACCATTTCCACCAATCACAACCAGTGCATCGATTCCATGTGCCTGAAGATTCTCATAAGCTTTCTGACGTCCTTCAGGAGTCATGAATTCTTTCGAACGCGCTGTTTTAAGAATGGTTCCGCCACGTTGTATAATATTGCTGACACTCTCTGAGGTCAAGTCTTTTATGTCATTGTTAATCAATCCCTCATAGCCCCGATAGATTCCTTTTACTTTCCATCCGTTGTAAATGGCTGAACGAGTCACCGCACGGATTGCTGCATTCATTCCCGGAGCATCACCCCCGGAGGTTAAGATACCAATACATTTAATTGTTCCCATGATGTTCTTTTTACCTATGAATAATTTGTTTAGATGCTGCAAAAGTAGAAAAAATAGTTGTACGCATGCAAGAATCTTTTCTAATTTAGAAGCTGTCTATACCTTATTTAATATATGTGTAATAGGTTGCAACAGTCTTTTAAGTTCAGAATTTAATCTCTTCCAATATCTGAAGGATACGTTCTGCCGTACGTCCATCCCAGCGTTCCGGAAGGGAGCCTGTTTTCCACTCTCCTCTTTTCAGAACCCGGAGGGCTTCTGCCAGTTCTTTCATATCCAGACCTACGGCAACGTTGGTCCCCTGCTTTACTGTTTCAGGATGTTCCACATAATCATGTAAGGTAATACAAGGGATTCCGAGAAACGTTGCTTCTTCCGCCACATTGCCTGAATCTGTGATAATTCCGGCTGCATGTGCTTCCAAATAGCCAAATTGCAAATAAGGCTGGGGAGGCAACAAATGGAGGCGGGACAAATCAAGATGCAAAGAACGTATCTTATCTGCTACATACATATGAAGTGGAGCCATGATTGGCAAATCCGTCTCCCGCAAAAGAGTTTCCAACAAATTCTGCAATGTTTCCGGCTTATCGGCCACTGTGCGCCGGTTCAGAGTGAACAACAGGTAGGCTCCGTCAGTGATATCAGCCGGCATATCGGGACGCACGAATCTCTGTCGATTGTAACGCAATGTATCAATCAGGAGATTACCTACGAAATAGACATGGGCCTGTTCTGTCCCCGTTTGATTCAGGTTGCGATTGGAATTCATTCCCGCAGTAAAGAAATAATCAGATAATCCATCTGTAATCATCCGGTTAACCTCCTTGGGCATATTCATATCAAAGGAACGGATTCCTGCAACCAAATGCGCTACTTTGATGCCTTTCTTTTTTGCTACGATGGAACATGCCATGGTTGGGGTCATATCATCGACAACCATCACCAAGTCTGTAGGGTGAGCATCCAGGTCATGTGCAAAAGAAACCAAGATTCCCGCCAAACGTTCAAAGAAGTCCGTTGCTTCCACATTGAGATATACATCGGGAGCATCCATTCCCAAATCCTCAAACAATGTAGAGTCCAAACTTGCATCCTGTCGTGAACCGGTGTAGACCAAACGATATTGAATATCTTTGCCCTGAGCCTGTTCAGCTCTGATTGCACGTGCTAAAGGGGCTATTTTCATGAAATTGGGACGTGCGCCGGCAATAATCGTAATCTTCATACTTAAAAAATGAATATTTAGAGATTTACAGTACTGCTGAATCCTTATAAATTATAGGAGAGCTAATAGCCCACAAATGTAGAGTATTTTAAGTAATCAAGCAACATTCACAATGCACTAAATATCATTTAATAAGCAGGCAGACCTCCTTGTCTGTCGCCAATCTGGTATTGTCCAGCTTATCATACGGCAGATAAAAAAGTGTATATTTGCACCGTATAACTAAAAAGATTGTAACAAAAATGATTAACGGACACGGCGATGACATCCATCACTATACTCATCCGATAACAAGTAATTTCAGTTCCAATGTATACTGCGGAATCGATCATCAAGAGTTATTCCAACGACTTGGCTCGAAAATTTCATGCCTTTGTAATTATCCTGAACCTGCACCTGTCACGTTAGAAACGGCTTTTGCTGATTTTTTTCAGGTAACCGGGGAGAGCGTATGTGTCACCAATGGTGCAACCGAAGCCATTTATCTCATCGCCCAAGCCTTTCGCGGGCGCAAAAGCGCCGTATGGGCACCAACTTTCAGTGAATATGCAGATGCATGTCGTTTGCATCATCACAAGATTTCCTATTTCTACACCTACGATAGCCTTCCGGCAGATGCTGAAGTCGTATGGTTGTGCAATCCGAATAATCCGACAGGAGAAGTGCGTCCCTTGTCCAAATTGAAAAACTGGATATCCTGCAATCCTCACAAGCTTTTCGTTATAGACCAGTCTTATGAGGCTTTTACCTTGCATCCGCTGTATAGCGTTTATGAAGCAGCAGCTCTACCCAATGTTCTTTTAATTCATTCCCTGACAAAGCATTTTGCTATCCCTGGTCTTCGCATTGGGTATTTGACAGGACACCCGGAGATATTGCGCGATATACGTGTACAACGGATGCCATGGTCAGTGAATGCTCTGGCTATTGAAGCGGGGTTTTATGCATTGGAACAACATTTGTCTCTTCCATTTGACTTGGTTGGCTATCTCAACGAAAAAGAAAAATTTGTAAATGCCTGGAAACAGACCCGAATGGTAGATGTATGGGACAGTGATACCCACTTCTTTTTACTTCGTTTGCGTCAAGGAAAGGCTGCAGCACTCAAAGATTTTCTGGTTCGTGAGTATGGAATATTAATCCGAGATGCATCTAATTTCCGTGGACTTGACGAAAGTTTTTTCCGTCTCGCCACCCAAACACCCCGTGAAAACAAGATGCTTATCCAGGCATTTATGCACTGGTTGCAACAATAATATTCATTTTATGTATATCCTTACACCTATATTATCCCTGATTACAGGTTGGAGTCTTGATAAGATTTTTGGAGATCCACCTGCGTTGCCCCATCCGATCGTTGGCTTTGGCAAACTGATTGCCAAAGGAGAGCGTTGGCTGAATCGTGGAAAATTCCGCCTCCTTAAAGGAGCTGTCATGGCTATAACCTTGGTCTTAGGCATTTATATATGTACTTATACGGTTTTACAGGCAACTCAGGAAGCTGGTTGGCCATGGCTTTATTACCTGCTGTCCTCTGTCTTGGTATTCTATTGCTTGGCAGGTACTACACTCATTCGTGAAGTCCGTGCCGTATTCCGTGCCGTAGAAAGGTCGACAGAGGCAGGAAGAAAGCAAGTGTCCCGTATCGTTGGTCGTGACACCCATACGCTATCTTCTCAAGAAATACGAACGGCAGCCCTGGAAACATTGGCCGAAAATTTGAGTGATGGTGTTGTAGCTCCCCTATTCTGGTATCTGCTGTTAGGAGTTCCCGGAATGATGGCATACAAGATGGTGAATACACTTGATTCCATGATTGGATACAAGACGGAACGCTACAATCTGTTTGGGCGTATTGCCGCACGTATGGATGATATGGCAAATTACCTGCCGGCACGTCTGACTGCCTTGCTGATGGTCATTGCCTCCGGTCATCTGCAGCTTTTTCATTTTGTAAGGCAATATGGGAACCAGCATGCCAGTCCCAATTCCGGTTATCCGGAAGCAGCGTTAGCCGGCATCCTGCAATGCCGTTTTGGAGGTCCGCACGATTATTTTGGCAATACGGTCTGGAAACCATACATTGGTACCCAAGAGCGGCTTTTGACGACCGTAGACCTGGAACGTTCCCTACAAATCAATATTCGTGTAGAATGCATGATGGTATTACTTGTAGTAGCCATACAACTGGTAATGTATCTCTAGAATATGGGAGTGGCTCCGGTACTCAAAAATGACATTACTCAGTAGCAAGAATAAAGATAACACATGGAATGGGCAGAAATAATACGAAAAACGCCGTACCCCAATTGGATACGACGCCTTGTTGCATACCTCTTTATTTCCTTTGGATAAGGCTTTCATTGTAACCTTATCAAATCAGTTACCCAACTACTTATTATGAAGATAGTTCGGGAGTTGTTCTACACGAACGTTCATGGCTATAATCACGCCATGCTCATCCAGTAGATAGTTTTTGAAGCCTTTGTCCAAATGATAGAGACTAAACAAATTCGAAGCTTCACCGTCAGGTTCCACGAAATAACGGGCATTTCCTAAACGGTCCTGTTTGAGGGTCTCGTCAAATATTGACTGATAACGGTCAAATGAGACTGAGACCATCTTTACATTTCGTGGCAAGTCATTGAGCGCATGGTCCAGCAACATATTGTTCACACGTGCCGATGCATCATAACTTGCCCAAAAGCTCAAAAGCACATAGTTACCTTTCAGTGCTTTAAGACAGGCTCTCATATTATGCTCTTCAATTGAAAAATCGGGAGCTTTGTTTCCAACACTCAGTCCGGTTGTTGGTTTGTCTTTATCAATGAAAGCCGTTAAGGAAAAAAGTAATACTGCAACAAAAATCCATCTTACATGTCTCATGCAATATGATTTTAGTTCATACTTATCCGGACCTGCCCTAAAAGATGACAGTGATTTCCATCCGGACTATTACCTCTTTATCCTCTATCACAATAACAAGAGATAGAAGATATCATAATTATGAAATCCGGGCACAAAGTTCCAACATATTTCGCTAACAGACAAGCATTTTAAAGAAAATCATGTTTTATAACATATATTGCGCCTTTTTCAAGGAGCATTTTCATTCACTTCCGTCCGAAATAACTACTTTTGTTCATTCTAAACCATAACCACTGAAGAAAGATATGAATGACATCAATACAGAACTTATCCTAATTCGTATTACCGGATTGGATAGACCTGGTTTAACTGCCTCTATGACTGAGATATTAGCTCGATATGATGTAACAATTCTAGATATTGGACAAGCAGATATACACAGTACCTTGTCGTTAGGTATTCTCTTTAAGACACGTGAAGATCAATCGGGCAATATCATGAAGGAGTTACTCTTTGAGGCCTCAAATTTAGGTGTTAACATTCGTTTCTATCCGATTTCAACCGAAGAATACGAGAATTGGGTAAGCCTGCAAGGGAAGAACCGCTATATATTGACATTATTGGGCCGTAAACTTACTGCCCGGCAAATCGGAGCTGTCACTCGTATTTTGGCAAATCAAGGACTGAATATTGATGCCATCAAGCGTTTGACCGGCCGTATACCACTCGATGAGAAGGCAGCCAGCACGAGAGCTTGTATCGAATTCTCAGTTCGTGGAACTCCGAATAACAGAGCACAGATGCAAGAAGATCTCATGAAACTGTCGCGCGACCTGGAAATGGACTTTTCTTTTCAGTTGGATGACATGTACCGACGTATGCGCCGCCTGATTTGCTTTGATATGGATTCAACGCTTATCAAGACAGAAGTTATCGATGAACTGGCAGATCGTGCAGGAGTCGGAAAGGAGGTTCGGGAAATAACCGAACGAGCCATGCGGGGTGAAATTGATTTTAACGAGAGCTTCCGTGAACGTGTTGCACTGTTGAAGGGGCTTGATGAATCCGTTATGCAGGACATTGCCGAGCATCTGCCTATTACGGAAGGAGTGGAACGTCTGATGTATGTTCTTAAACGCTATGGATATAAGATTGCAATTCTTTCCGGAGGATTTACCTATTTTGGCAATTACCTGAAAAACAAGTTTGGCATTGATTATGTCTATGCAAACGAGCTGGAAATTGTGGATGGCAAACTGACAGGACGGTATGTAGGAGAAATTGTGGATGGGCGTCGTAAGGCTGAACTGTTACGTCTGATAGCACAAGTGGAAAATGTAGATATACGACAGACGATTGCTGTAGGCGACGGTGCCAATGACCTTCCGATGATTTCGTTGGCCGGATTGGGTATCGCCTTCCATGCCAAGCCCAAGGTGGTTGCTACTGCCCAACAGTCAATCAATACCATAGGCTTGGACGGTGTCCTATATTTCCTTGGGTTTAAGGACTCCTACTTGGATGAACGTGGAAAAAGACTTTCTTGATCACATTATAATAAACACATTCTAAAAACTTTTAATCAGAAAATAATCTATGAACTTTTCCGACCTAGACCTAGAGGATTGCATTCTGGATGCGCTGGATTCGATGAATTTCCGCGAATGCACCCCGGTTCAAGAACATACAATTCCCATTCTATTGGAAGGGAAAGATCTGATAGGTGTTGCTCAGACAGGTACTGGAAAAACGGCAGCCTATCTCCTGCCCGTGCTGAATCAGTTAAGTCGGGGTACTTATAAAGAGGATGCCATCAATTGTGTGATTATGGCTCCGACCCGTGAATTGGCCCAGCAAATTGATCAGCAGATTGAAGGGTTTTCCTACTTTATGCCGGTTTCCAGTGTTGCCATTTACGGAGGAAATGATGGAATACGCTATGAGCAGGAAAAAAGAGGGTTAGCCTTGGGAGCCGATATTATCATCGCAACTCCTGGACGCCTTATCAGTCACTTGAATTTGGGAAATGTCGATCTCTCTGAGGTTTCTTTCTTCATTCTCGATGAAGCCGACCGCATGCTTGATATGGGGTTTTATGATGACATTATGCAGATTGTCAATCGCTTGCCTAAGGAACGACAAACGATTATGTTCTCTGCAACCATGCCTAACAAGATTCAGCAGCTGGCACAGACCATACTCCATGACCCCGTAGAGGTGAAACTTGCTGTGTCCAAACCTGCCGAAAAGATTATACAGACCGCATACATTTGCTATGAACGGCAGAAATTAGGTATCATCCAATCATTGTTTGCCACAACCAAGCCGGAACGGGTTATTATCTTTGCTTCATCCAAACTTAAGGTGAAAGATGTCACCCGGGCACTGCAACGCATGAAACTGAATGTTGGAGAGATGCACTCTGACTTGGATCAGAAACAGCGTGATCATATCATGCATGAATTCAAGAACGGGCGTATTGACATATTGGTTGCCACTGACATTGTAGCGCGAGGTATTGATATTGATGATATCCGTTTGGTGATTAACTATGATGTACCTCATGACTGCGAGGATTATGTACATAGAATCGGACGTACGGCTCGTGCCAATCATGACGGATGCGCCATCACATTTGTGAGTGAAAAGGAGCAAACGAACTTCAAAGCGATTGAAGACTTCCTGGAGAAAGATATTTACAAGCTACCTCTTCCATCCGAATTAGGTGAGGCTCCGGAATACAAGCCTACAACTGGACATGGTGGCAGAAAAGGCGCACATGGACGTAGACGGAATGATAAAACACCCAAGAAGGGTTGTGTAGAAGAAAAACCTGTAGGGAAAAAGAACGGCAATTCCCGTCGAGGTCATTCCTCTCGCAAGCGTAAGCAACAATCTTCACAAAAGCAGTCATAAAAATAAGCCCCTTGAAAACAGGAGGAAACAATACCTTCAGCTCTCAAGGGGCTTTATTTTATTCATGGAGCAGTTTACATCTCATTGTGAAGTGACATCTCCCCTTCTGGAGATATCTGAATATAAACCTGGTAGCAACTGGTCTCGTCAGGAATACATAGAGAAGCTTCATACCAAAATCCTCGGCTATCCACTCCAATAAAGTCCATATCGCCCAATACTGCATTCTGCAAAAATTTGGCGTCAACTAATGCTTCAAAGTCTTTTTTGGTAAAATCCTTGGCATAAAGTGACTTTTTCCCTTCATACACACAGATATGAATGACATTGTCATAAAAGGCCTGTTCTATTTTTATGCCATTCTCATTATAAGATGTTTTGACGACACGCATGGTCGAAGGATTAATATATACATAACCTCGATAGCGATGGCGATCAAACATTACCACGGAATCCTTTTGAACCACACTGTCGTAAAGAGCGATAGGCTCACGGAGAACATTTAAAAATTCCAACGAATCCAATTCATACTCGGAACGATGGAGCTTGATGAGTTCACCTGTAATGGAATGATACCAGAATTTGTTGCTATCCAGCTGCATAATCCTATAAGAAACCGTATCGGTCCCACATATCATCAGTTGTCCATTGAGCACTTTAAAATAAAGCGGTTGTGACTCTCTTCCTGGATAATAGAGCGAATCACCCTCAGCACGAAACTGGACAACATCTCCACTATCGTCAGCCCAAATACCTTGCAGTGATTTTTTTGCGACAGTGTCTTCAACCACAATGGCTGTCTCAGCCGGTTCCATCGGGCGATGACAGGCACATAGACTTCCAAGAGCCGCTCCAAGAACACATCCGACTTGTATCAACTTATTCATATCCTTCAGCATTGCGTAGCCAAACGGCTTTCAGATCCTTTTCTGATGATTCATGTTCTTGTATAAAATCTATTGCTCCTATATGTTGTCCAAAATCGGCACGTTTGAAAGCTTCAACAAAATGGCCTCTTGAGTCTGTGAACACACGCGGCTCAATCAGGCATACTCCTTCTATATTTGTAGGAATGTAATTCATTGCTTTTGTTTTTTATCACACAAAAGTACATAAAACTCGTCAGGTAATAACACTCTTATTAAAGAAAATTAATCTCCGGTGCATACCCCGTTTTTCAAAGGAAAAGGCTACATTTGCAGTATGAAAGTATTGTTATTACATATTGAGAGGCTGTTGGCAGACAACGAATGTGTTATCATACCGGATTTAGGTGGCTTTATTACCTATTATACACCGGCACGGCACATTGACAGCGAAAACCGTTTCCTTCCCCCCTATCGTACCATCGGTTTCAATCCTTTGTTACGCATGAATGATGGACTGCTTATCCAATCTTACATGCAAACCTACGAAGTCAGTTATCCGGTTGCACACCAGATGGTGGAAAGTGCCGTGAATGAACTGTGCGAGGTCCTGTATAAAGAAGGTGAAGTACAGATTGGACGACTGGGAAGACTGTCTGTCAATATTGACAATACAATCCACTTTAAGCCGGCGGAAGAGCATGTTGAATCCATGAGTCTCTATGGATGGGGTGCTTTTGAAATGAGTGAGTTAAAAGACTTACGCAGTAAAAAGGTGGAAATGGAACCGATGCTTCCGCAGCATATTGACAGCAACAGAAAGAGCAATACACTAGTTATCAATATTAACCGCACGTGGCTAAATAATGCGGTAGCGATTGCAGCAGCCGTCATTCTTTTCTTCTTTCTTTCCACTCCGGTAGATAATACTTATGTGGAAGCAGAAAGTTATGCTTCGCTGGGTAATCGCGAATGGTTTGACCAGCTGCGTTCTCGTTCGCTTGCCACTACCCTATTGGCTGCGCCACAAACTCCTGTTCCGCAAAAAGAGAAGAAAACGAAAACAACGCACCCGACAATTCATGAAGAGAAAATCGAATTGGTAAGCAAATCGGTTGAAAAGACGAAGCCTAGTGCAACAAAAACAGTTGCCGAGAAGAAACCTGTTACGTCTGAAAAAAAACAAAATGCGATTGCAGCCAAAAGCGAGAAAGTGCATGCAGGAAAACTTTACCACGTCATTGTGGCAAGTGTAGGCAATCGGGCTGATGCGGAAAAGACCGTGAAAGACTTGGCGGCCAAAGGTTATCCGGGAGCAATGATCATAGAACGTGACGGTCGTGTACGCATTGCACTGATGTCAGGAACGGATAAGGAAACGTTGAATAACCGTATGCTCCAACTGAGAAAGAATGACATGTTTAAAGGTGCGTGGATGCTTACAACGCGAAACTAACCTACAGAGTAAAGATGAAAAGAGTACGTTGCCCGAAGTGTGATCACTACATTATTTTCGATGAGACCAAGTATGAAGAGGGACAATCGCTTGTATTTATTTGTGATGAATGCAAGAAACAGTTCAGTATTCGTATTGGAGCATCTAAACTTAATGCCATCCGGAAAGAAGAAAAGATTGATGAGCAAGAAAATAAAGACAGCTTCGGAAGTATTGTAGTTGTCGAAAATGCATTTGCTTACAAACAAGTGCTACCATTGAAGGAAGGTGACAACGTAATCGGTAGACGCAATAAAGGCATGAATATTGAGGTGCCTATTGAAACGAATGATCCTAATATGGACCGGAAGCATTGCACAATCAATGTCAAACGGAATAAACAGGGAAAACTTCTCTATACCTTGCGTGACAATGGAAGCCTGTGTGGAACATTCGTCATGAATGAGTTGGTCGGAGATCGTGAACAGGTGCGTATTGAGGACGGAGCTATTCTGACTTTGGGAGCCACCACTGTGATCTTACGTGCCGCTGAAGAAAGACAATAATCTCGGTAACCTTATATTTTCAATCGGATATAACCTATCTAATCAATACGAACATGGCATACAGACTTCTGGTTCTTGATCTTGACGGAACATTAACAAACAGCCGAAAAGAAATTACTCCTCATACCTTGGAAACATTAATTCATGCACAGGAAAGAGGAATTAAAATAGTCCTGGCCTCAGGACGTCCGACTTATGGAGTGGCACCGGTAGCTGATAAACTGCGTTTGACTGATTTCGGCGGATACATTCTATCGTATAATGGTGGAGAAATCGTGGATTGGAAAAGCAAAGAAATGCTTTATGAAAATGTATTCGAACCGGAAGTCCTTCCTTATTTATACGAATGCGCCCAAAAGAATAACTTTGCCATTGTGACTTATCATAATGAATTCGTCATTACTGAATATCCTGATGACGAATACGTACAAAAGGAGGCCTTGTTGAATGTCATGCAACTGAAAAAAGTGGAACATTTTCTTGATGCCATACAATTCCCTGTTGTAAAGTGCATGATTGTCGGTGATCCGGCACGTTTGGTTCGTTTAGAAAAAGAAATGTTTGATTATTTGAAAGACCGGATGGGAGTTTTTCGTTCTGAACCCTATTTTCTGGAACTTGTTCCTAAAGGAATCGACAAGGCTCAGTCGCTTGCGGTCTTGCTTAAAAGGCTGGATATTGTTCCTGAGGAAGTGATTGCTTGTGGGGACGGCTTCAATGATTTGCCTCTTATCAAGTATGTCGGACTAGGAGTTGCCATGGCCAATGCACAACCGGTGGTGCGTGAACATGCCGATTATGTGACCCGGTCCAATGATGAGGATGGTGTCGCTCATGTGGTGGAAGAGTTTATTTTATGAAGCAGGAGTCATAGATACAAAACTGTTTTCCCTGAAATGCCATTTTGTCAAATTGTCAAATGAGATCCTCTGAGGTGACTCCATTTTCGCACTCAGCCCGGTTGAAAGGAATCTTCTTTGCCATTTCGTGTAATTCACAGATAACAGGATGCTACTATATTGATAAAACCTGGTAGCAGTTGCTACGGGTATTCCTTGCATAAAGTATATTAGTGTACGAAATGCATGCCTTATGCATTCATTTCGTCAAATACAAAACAAGCATTTCCTAAGACATCCCAAGGCGGAAAAATCAGAAAACCGACTTTTGAACCGTCAAGCTAATCCCTTCACAGCAGGAAAATGCGGATTTATGGGATAAAACTCAAGATTTCGTCGCATCAATTTTCCAATTTCACCGCAACGTTTTCCAGGAATCTCGCCTCAAAATCTATCTTTTCCTACAATAAAATATTAAGTTTCCCAAAATTAAATGATAGTGTGATGTATAAGAGTTAATTTATGTATACGCAAGATAAGGCTAGGGCCAACTCCCTTCTTGAAATTTGTCTGGAGATACAGCAAATTGCTATCTATTGTCTCCATTTATACACAGAATGGTATCTTTTAGAAATACACATTGTATATAAATCGGAAGCCTATAGCCTTATCCGCATATACATCTGAAATTCATTTTTCAACCTATTGTCGTGTCGGTTCGGCGTTTTGCAATGCCGTGCCTGAAGATGATTTACCTGTCACCAGATTTTTGAAAGAGGAAGGATAAGGAGTCTCAAATTTCATCAGTTCGCCGGTAACAGGATGATAGAACCATAATTTAAAGGCATGAAGAGCCAGACGTCTCAAAGGGTCATCACCATTACCGTATTTAGTATCTCCTACAACCGGATGACCAAGGTCCTTCATGTGCACACGAATTTGGTTTTTACGGCCTGTTTCCAATTCCAGTTCCACCAATGAATAACCATTGGCACGACGGATTACCGTATAGTGAGTGATGGCCTTGTCTCCCCCATTGTTGGAGAGGCTGGAATAGGTGACATAAACCTTATTATCTTTCAACCAGGAAGTGATGGTCCCATTATTTTTTTCAACTTCTCCGGATACCACAGCCACATAACGGCGATCGGTTACAATCTCCTGCCAATGATCCTGCAAGTTGCGTTTTGTTTGTTCGTCCTTTGCAAATACCATCAGTCCCGACGTATCCTTATCCAAGCGGTGAACTATGAATATCCGGTGCTGTCTGCCTGAACGTTGTACATAATCTGTCAGGATAGAATAAGCAGTACGCTCCTTCTCGCGATTAGTTGCAATGGAGAGAAGTCCTTCACGTTTTTCTACTACAATGAGATACGCATCTTCATAAACAATCTTCAACAGCGAACTGTGAAATTCTTTTTGTCCCTTTTTCTTACTGATTTGTACCTTCATCCCCGGCTTTAAGGCAAAATTATACTGCGTAGTGATCACCTGATCAACATATACCGCACGCCCGGTCAGCAATGCCTTTACCTTGTTCCGGCTAATACCTGACATGACTTTCAAAAGAAAAGTCATCAACTCCTCCGGTTCATACACATTAAACGTCGTATATTGTGAAGCCGCACGGGGGCGCTGTGGCATGCGGTCTTTGGTTGTTCTGCTCATACAATGCGATTTAGAGTACTATTAAAATCTCGGTTCATTATTTTCTTTTCTCCAACAACACCACATTCTCAACATGATGAGTGTGAGGAAACATGTCAACAGGTTGAACTGCCTTTACCTGATAAGATACATCCAATAGTTGCAAATCCCGTGCTTGAGTGGCAGGGTTACAGCTGACGTATACAATTCGCTCTGGGGCAGCAAAAAGTATGGTATTGATGACATCGGAATGCATACCGGCACGTGGAGGGTCTGTAATGATGACATCAGGACGCCCATATTGCCTGATGAAGCTTTCCGTAAGGATATCTTTCATATCACCGGCAAAAAACAACGTATTATCGATACCGTTTACCTGCGAATTGACTTTAGCATCCTCTATGGCCTCAGGTACATATTCGATACCAATAACCTGACGTGCTCGTCTCGATACAAAATTCGCAATCGTTCCAGTTCCGGTATACAAGTCATAGACTAATTCTTTTCCAGTCAGACCAGCAAATTCACGTGCAACCTTATATAATTGATAAGCTTGTTCACTATTGGTCTGATAGAATGATTTAGGACCAATCTTGAAGCGAAGACCTTCCATTTCCTCATAAATATAATCATTCCCCTTAAAGGTATGAACCTCTAGATCAGTAATAGTGTCATTGCACTTATTATTGATAACATAAAGTAGCGATGTAATTTGCGGAAAGGTTTCCCCTACATACTGCAGAAGGTTGGTCATCTGTGTGTGCTCAGTTTCGTTGGTGACACAACATTGCAGCAACACCATCAGCTCTCCCGTCGAAGAAGTACGTATCATGAGATTTCGCAGCAGCCCACGTGGCTCGTCACTCTTGGCGCGGAAATTAAAGAATGAATAATCATGTGCATACGCATAATCCCGAATAGCATTACGTATCTGATTGGAAATATCATCCTGCAACCAGCATTTTTCAATAGCGAGCACTTTATCGAAAGCGTTAGGGATATGGAAGCCAACAGCATTCATCTGTTCATAGACCACATTCTGGTTCACTTCTTCTTCCGTCAGCCAACGCTTATTGGAAAACGTAAATTCCAGTTTATTGCGGTAGAATACAGTCTTCTCAGAGCCTAATATAGGGGAAATCGGAGGCAATTCAATTTTCCCAATCCGCGTCAGGTTATCCTCTACCTGCTGTTGCTTATACTTGATTTGTTCCTCATAAGGAAGGCATTGCCATTTACATCCTCCGCATATACCGTAATGCTGACAAAAAGGAACTGCACGCTTGGGGGAATATTCATGAAAATGTACGGCAACAGCCTCTGCATAATGATGCTTTTTGCGTTTCACCTGCAAATCGACGACGTCTCCCGGTACCACATAAGGTACAAATACGACTAAATCATCTACACGCGCCAAGGCCTTTCCTTCTGCTGCGACATCGGTTATCAATACCTTTTCCAACAAGGGCAGCTGTTTTTTCTTTCGAGCCATTCTTAGTCAATCTAATGAAAATTTTCGCAAAGATAGATATTTTCTCATGAGAATGATGAAAGTTATTATGAAACTCTTATTTTTTTGTAAGGGGCCCTATTTTTTTCGACAATATGCTTTTTGTATTCCAAAGAAAGAACTAGTTTTGCGCGCGAATAACTCAAATGTGATTTTTAACTAATAGACAAAATCTTATGACCGAAAAACGAGTGTATATCTTCGGCAATGGAAAAGCTGAAGGTAGAGCAGACATGAGAAATCTACTAGGAGGTAAAGGTGCTAACCTTGCAGAAATGAACCTCATCGGTGTTCCTGTGCCTCCCGGGTTTACAATTACGACTGACGTATGCAACGAATATTATGCCATAGGTAAGGAAAGAGTGGTAGAGTTGCTCAAAGATGATGTGACAAAAGCCGTCCAACATATTGAAAATCTGATGAACTCTAAGTTTGGTGATGTAGAGAACCCGTTGTTGGTGTCTGTACGTTCCGGTGCACGTGCATCCATGCCGGGCATGATGGATACAATCCTCAACTTAGGTCTGAACGATGAAGTTGTAGAAGGATTGGCTCGTAAAACCGGTAACACACGTTTTGCATGGGATTCCTATCGTCGTTTTGTACAGATGTACGGTGACGTGGTATTGGGTATGAAGCCTACCAATAAAGACGATATTGACCCCTTCGAGGCTATCATCGAAGAGGTGAAAGAAGCCAAAGGTGTGAAGTTGGACAATGAGTTGGATGTAGAAGACCTGAAAGAATTGGTAAAACGATTCAAGGCTGCCGTAAAAGCACAAACCGGACAAGACTTCCCGACCGATTCACACGAACAGCTGTGGGGCGCAATTTGCGCAGTTTTTGATTCCTGGATGAACGAACGTGCTATTCTGTATAGAAAGATGGAAGGTATTCCCGCTGAATGGGGTACTGCTGTCAACGTACAGGCTATGGTGTTCGGAAATATGGGTGACACTTCCGCTACTGGTGTTTGCTTCTCCCGTGATGCAGCTACCGGTGAAGACTTGTTCAACGGTGAATACCTGATCAATGCTCAGGGCGAAGATGTCGTTGCCGGTATCCGTACTCCGCAACAGATCACCTTGGAGGGTTCTCGTCGCTGGGCCGCTTTGGCTGGTATTGACGAGGAGACTCGTGCTTCCAAATATCCTTCGATGGAAGAGGCCATGCCTGAAATTTACAAGGAACTTGATGCCATCCAGACAAAATTGGAGAACCACTACCGCGATATGCAGGATATGGAATTCACGGTACAAGAAGGCAAACTTTGGTTCCTCCAAACCCGTAACGGTAAACGTACTGGTGCTGCCATGGTCAAGATTGCCATGGATTTGTTGCGTCAAGGCATGATCGATGAAAAGACAGCTATCATGCGTGTCGAACCGAATAAGCTTGACGAACTTCTCCACCCCATCTTCGCGAAGGAAGCTTTGGCCAAGGCTAAAGTTATCGCCAAGGGTCTGCCCGCTTCTCCGGGTGCTGCCTGTGGACGTATCGTCTTCTTTGCTGATGATGCAGCAAAATGGGCTAAAGATGGTCACAAAGTCATCATGGTTCGTATCGAGACTTCACCTGAAGACCTCGCCGGTATGCAGGTGGCTGAAGGCATCCTGACTGCTCGTGGCGGTATGACCTCACACGCTGCCGTGGTTGCACGTGGTATGGGTAAATGCTGCGTTTCTGGTGCAGGCATGCTGAACATTAACTATAAGGAAAGAACCATTGAGGTTGACGGATTAACATTGAAAGAAGGTGATTTCATTTCACTCAACGGAACTACCGGACAAGTTTATGAAGGCCAGGTAACGACAAAGGCTGCTGAAGTATCCGGAGACTTTGCCGACTTGATGGACCTTTGCAATAAATACAGCCGTCTGCAGGTTCGTACCAATGCCGATACTCCCCACGACGCACAGGTTGCACGTAACTTTGGTGCTGTAGGTATCGGCCTTTGCCGTACAGAACACATGTTCTTCGAAGGTGAAAAGATTAAGGCTATGCGTGAGATGATTCTCGCTGAAACCTCTCAAGAACGTCAAAAAGCTCTTCAAAAGATCCTTCCCTATCAGAAGGAAGACTTCAAGGGTATTTTCCGCGCAATGGATGGTTATCCTGTAACAGTCCGTCTGCTCGATCCTCCCTTGCACGAGTTCGTTCCTCACGATGACAAGGGCCAGCAGGAAATGGCAGATGCCATGCACGTAAGCTTGGACTACATCAGAAAACGTGTGGAATCTTTGAAGGAGCAAAACCCGATGTTGGGTCACCGCGGTTGCCGTTTGGGTAATACATACCCTGAAATCACTCAAATGCAGACTCGCGCCATTTTGAGCGCAGCTCTTGAGTTGAAGGCTGAAGGCATCAACTGCCGTCCGGAAATCATGGTACCGCTGACCGGTATTCGCTACGAGTTCGAAGCACAGGAAAAGATTATCCGTGAAGAGGCTGACAAGTTGTTCAGTGAAATGAATACTTCCATCGAATATAAGGTGGGAACCATGATCGAGATTCCGCGTGCAGCCCTTACTGCTGATCGTATTGCATTGCATGCTGAATTCTTCTCCTTCGGTACAAACGACTTGACCCAGATGACCTTCGGATATTCGCGTGATGATATCGCTTCCTTCTTGCCCATCTATTTGGAGAAGAAGATCTTGAAGTTCGACCCCTTCCAGGTACTTGACCAGAATGGTGTAGGTCAGCTTATCAAGATGGCTACCGAGAAAGGACGTTCTGTACGCCCCGACCTGAAATGTGGTATCTGCGGTGAGCACGGAGGTGAACCTTCTTCTGTCAAGTTCTGTCACCGTGTCGGTTTGAACTACGTAAGCTGCTCTCCGTTCCGCGTGCCTATTGCACGTCTGGCTGCGGCGCAGGCTGCTGTAGAGGACACTCTCTAAGGTTAGAAGCCCTCAGGCAGAATAGCAATTAAGATTTGTATCAGGCTGTAATCTACCGATTTATACGGTGATTACAGCCTGAGTTGCGTTTAGGCAGTTCGTGCAGTTGACATCAAAAAATGAGCCAAATGAGCGTATTTGTTTTACTCTATGTTTACCCCAAAAATCATCATGTTTACCCCTGTTTACCCCAAGGAATTTCTTGTATTTATCTAAAAAGGAAATAGGTATGACGACATTTAAAGCAACGGTAAAAAAGCCGAGAAGCGATGGCTTTTACACAGTTTACATCAGGATTACGCATCAGCGCAAATCCAGTTACATTAAAACAAATAAAATTATAGACGCTGCTCATATCACGAAAGGTGGTGATCTCACCGACCCTGTTGTTAATGAGTATTGCGCTATGCTCATCAGGCAATATACGGACCGCCTGAACCGCGTGAATGCGACTTGTTGGGAAATAAAGGAAGTAATAGAGTTCTTGTTGAAAGACGATGAAGAAGCGTGCTTCAGCGATTACGCGCGAAAGTTCATAAACAGAATGGAAGCGGATGGACACGAACGCAATGCAAAGAATTACAGACTTGCGGTAAACCATTTAGAACGCTTCATGGGAACAACCCGACTTCTGTTTAGCAACTTGTCATCTTCTGCAATAAATCTTTGGATAGAGAGTCTGTCAAAAACAAACCGAGCCAAAGAGATGTACCCTACATGTGTACGACAAATTTTCAAAAAAGCTATAGTCGAGCTAAATGATGAAGAGCGTGGTGTTATACGCATAAAGTTCAATCCTTGGCTTAAAGTGGCAATTCCCAAATCTGACAATACCATGAAACGTGCCATCAGTGCGGAAGCCTGCCGTGAGTTCTTCAATCGTCCGCTTCCAAAGACAAAGATGTTGTCTCCCCTTCCAGAACTTGGTCGGGATGTAGCACTTCTATCACTGTGTATTGGTGGTATCAACACCGTTGACCTTTACGAACTCAAAAAGAAAGACTACAATAATGGTATTATTGGTTATAAAAGGGCAAAAACACGCCACAGTCGCAGAGACGAGGCATATATGGAAATGAGAATAGAGCCATTTATCCAAGAGACTTTTAATAAATATCTCTCTAAAGATGAGGATGATGAGTACCTGTTTGTATTCCACAGCCGTTACAGCAACTCCGACAGTTTCAATGCCAACGTAAATATCGGAATACGCAAGATATGTGCCGACATGGGCATGAAAAAGGAGGACTACTATTGTTATTACACGTTCAGGCATACGTGGGCAACCATCGCACAAAACGACTGTGATGCCAATCTTTATGAAGTTGCATTTGGAATGAATCACAGTCATGGGTTTAATGTAACAAGAGGCTACTTAAAACTGGACTTTACTCCTGCATGGGAACTTAACGCCAAGATTATTGATTTCATTTTCTTCAGTAATAAGAAGAGTAAACAAGGCAAAGCTCGTGACCTTGAAGCTCCAGAGGAAAAACTTTTCCGCATTTCAAAAAAGATGATGATATACGGACGCGCTTATTTCAAAGGGGATGTTGTTGGTGAACTAACAGATATCGGTTTTAGTAATGTTGATGAAGTTATTTCCGAACTTGTTAAGCAACTACCCAAAGATATTCCTATCGGTTGTACAGTCCAATTCAGACTTAAAAATTGTGATAGTCAAAGAGAGGTTGTCTATGAGAGAAGCAAAGGCAAAGGATTTTAGCCCGTTTGTCAGTAAGGGCAAACACCAGACATGAGGGAAGAACACCCTTCCACACGAATACAGCACGAAGCCGTATCTGCCCATTCGAGACAGGTGCGGCTTTGCTGTTTTCTCCCTCATCCTTAATCCGGCGGACGGTTGGTACAACACCGTCCCAAGAAGATACCGACCAACAGCAACAGCCCCTTCCATAAAAGAACGCATACCTTCTTAACCAGCCATCCGGCAAACCGCAGCACGTTCCTTGCCAGCCATAACACCAACCGCAGCAGCAGTGAAAGCACGATGATGACAGGCACCAGGTATATTATCAGTAACAGTTCAAACATATACTCAAATTTAAGTGAAACCATAAGCCTAACTGGGCTATTTTCCACCATAAATATACTAAAAATCAACGAGATATGAAAGTTTTTAGGTAACTATTTCCTAACAAAACCGCTGATTGTCAGACGATTTCCATTGTGCTTCCATATCAAGATATTATCATACCCATAGTTTGGAATATACGGGTAAAAATACCTGTTTTTCCAAAATCCGAGGTTGTCAGATGCATATAAACCGTGTTTTTCTGGCCTGATGAATGGCGGAAAATGGATGTCAAGGTCATCTTAGCCCCGGGCAGCCATTACACTATTGCATCATACTGGAATATCAAGCTCATTGCCAATGGGAAAAACAGATGTCCGTACTTTCTTTTCCCTTTTGTTATCGGACGAGCGGATAATGTTCCCGACAATTTACGAATGGATGAACCGACATAACCGTCCATCTGAAACCAATCCACTCCTCATTTCATATCCCGAAATTCCACGCAATCGAAAAGCATCATACACATATACCAAAGCAAATCCTTCTGACATACCCGATAACCGGATATTCTCGATACCCCGGTCAAAATGATACGTTCCTTGAAGAATAGTGTTGTGCATTTTGCACGGACGCCCCTTCCCTCGGTAATTTTGGTGCAAAAAAGAACCAGGGATGACATTGCCCTGCGTTGCAGGATTTTCCAAGCAAGTTGTACTTTTGTGGCCACAAAACTCCGTTTGTTCCCCCAAAAGTGACTTGCCGGATGCCCTGCACCGGAGCGGCATCGCCGCTGTTTCGCCCTGCGAAATGAGGTAAGACAATCCCGGATTACAAAAACCGAAGTATGAAGGAACAAAGGAACAAGTACATCAAGATAAGGATGACCCCGGAAGAAGTCCGGGCGTTCAAGGAGAAAGCGGCCGAATACAAGACCGTAAGCCATTACGTGCGCAAGGCACTCGAAGAGTATTCAAACGTAAGCGTCAGGCAGCAGCTTGAACTCATGCAGGAACTCAATTCGTTCTACCGAAGATACCAAAGCGAACTGTCCCATATCGGCGGAAACCTCAACCAAGCGATGAAGCGTGCCAACGAGCTGGCGGTTGCAGGATTGCTGCCGCCAAGCTATATCCGGGAAGTCCTGTTGCCCGTCATCCGGGACACACAGAACACCGTCAACGGGATAAAGAGGCAGCTTGACACCCTCACACAGAGAACAGGCAGACCTTAGAGCTGCATATGACATTAACCCAAGATAACACCACCCCAAGATGATAGCGACCATATTACCCGGAAGCGCGGACTTCCACGCCGTGGGTTACAACGAACACAAGGTATCGAAAGGGCTTGCCCGGCTCATCGAGATGCAGAACTTCGGGACAGTCGGTCTGGCAGGCAGACCCACCACGGAGGAGCTTACCGGCTACCTCAGAAAATACAGTTCCACCAACAGCCGAATCCGAAAGCCCCAGTTCCATGTGGCCGTCAGCTGCAAAGGCCGTGAGATGACGGAATCCGAGCTGCTGGACTTCGCGCACCGGTACCTCAAGGAAATGGGATATGCCGAACCCGGACAACCGTGGCTCATCTACGCCCACCATGACACCGACAACACCCACCTGCACATCATCACCTCGCGTGTCGCCCCGGACGGCAGGAAGATAGCCCATAGCCACGAACGCAGGCGTTCCCAGGAAGTCATAGACCGTATTCTTGGAAACGACAGGAAAAAGAAAACGGAAGATGATATTGATGCCGCCAGACAGTACACATTCTCTTCATTCGCCCAGTTCAAGGCAATCATGGTTTCCATTGGATATGAGGTATATCAGAAAGAAGGGAAAGTATTCATCAAGCATGGTGGAAAGGTTCAAAAAGAACTCCCTTTAGATGAAATAGAAAGTCTGTTCAAAAGCGGTTACAGGGAACGCAACCGTTGCCGCCAATTACGGAGCATCCTTAAAAAATACCGGGACATAAGCAGCGGCAAGGAGGAGCTGCAGAAGGAGCTGAAGGAAAAGTTCGGCATCGACCTCGTTTTCTTCGGCAGGAAGGACGCACCCTACGGCTACATGATTGTAGACCATGCCAACCGCACCGTCATCAACGGGGCAAGGGTACTGGCCACGGAACAGCTTTTGGACTTCGCCATCCCGGAGCAACGCTTCGCACGCATAGAGGACTACATAGACCGGCTGCTTACCCTCAACCCGAAAATCACGCAGGGCGAGATTTTCCAAAAACTGAGGAAGCAGCGTGCCTATATCAAGAAAGGCGTCATCCACTTCGACGGACAGACACGCCCGTTAAAGCCGTTCATGGCGGAAGCCATCGACCGGAACAACCGCATCCGATTCATCGAGATGTTCCATCCGGCCACCGAAACCGAACGCGACCTGCTCTGCAAGATATTCAAGGTGAACCGCCCTGACCTGGTGGACTTGTCAGGCGAAAGGCCGCAATCCCATACGGATGCCGTCAACCGCCTGCATGAAATCTTCAATGACGAAAATGTCTTTTCCGTGAAGAGTGCCCTCCATGAGGAAGGCTTCATCGTCCGCGAGGAAGCAGGCACGGCATACGCAGTCAACTTTAACAGGCACATCGTGATAGACCTTGCGGCGGAAGGGCTTGACACGGAACGGCTGAAGCCCCGGCCACGGAAACAACAGGCCAAGCAGGCACATACCACCGGAAACGGCGGAAAGAAGATACGCATACACGGACTGAAGGATTCCGGTGCCGGAAGCCATGCCGAAAAACGTGAGTGGGAAGTCGGAGGCAAGGGCGGTTATGACGACATTGACGACGGGCGCAACCTCAAACGGTAGCCCAGGAGGGGAAAAACGGAGACTCCCTATTGTCACCTGTTTGGCCGCATAAGCCGTCATACCTTTTAATCCGCCGCATAAAATACTTCGGTCAGACAGACCTGAAGCACAAAAGTGTTGTGCATTTCGTTACCGTCCTATCCGGTGCATACTTTTGCACCGAACCAAACGACCGTGGACAAAATGATACAGACACCCGTCATCGTGACATTCGCCAACCAGAAAGGGGGAGTCGGCAAGACGACCCTCTGCGTCACCTTCGCCAACTACCTCGTGACGAAGGGCGTGCGTGTCGTGGTCATCGACTGTGATTTTCAGCACTCCATCATGAAGTGCCGCAAGGCCGACATCAAGAAATACGGCGGGGATGCCGTACCCTACGACGTACTGGCCTGCGAGGCCAACGACAAGCAGGCCATGACCGTGCTCATGGAGAAGCTGCACAATGACCCCAGCATAGACGTGGTGCTCATGGACTCGCCCGGCAGCCTGAAGGCGGAGGGGCTGATACCCATGTTCGTCAATTCGGACATCATCGCCGTGCCGTTCCACTACGACCTGGTGACCGTCCCTTCCACCGCGAGCTTCCTCATGTTCATCGACAGGCTGCGTAAGGCCGTGGGCGGACGGATGAAGGCCCGGCTCTTCATCATCCCCAACCTCCATGACGGACGGGTGGGCAAACGCTCCGAACTGGAGTTGTGGGAGAACACGGGAAAGACCTTTGCCAACTACGGACAGGTGACGGACAAGATTCCCAAGCGGGCCGACATGGAGCGTTTCAGCACGATGGCGGAACTGGACATGCAGGCCGCAATTGTCAGTCCGGTGTTCGACAGGATTTACACCGGAATCTTCGGCGACGGCAACCCAAAGACATTAAACCATCAACAACCATAGCGCAATGAATCAAGAACTACAGATAGACGACCTCACCAGAGGCATCAACGACGACGGACCCGTGTTCAATGAGTCGGAACAACGGGAGCAAGACACCGCACTTCCCGGCGACAAGTGCTGGCAGGACTTCATGTCCTACCTTAAAACACCGGCGGACGGGGACGGAAAGGCCGGCCGCCTGGTCTGCAAACTGGATCGCGACCTGGCCGACTCGCTCGACGACTGCGACATCCGTGGCCGCTGCCGTTCCGACCTCGTGAACGCCATCGTCCGCTCGTTTTTCGAGAACCACCTTCCCCGGCTGGCGCAATACCGCCGCGAGAAGAAATCATTGTTCAACAACTATAAACCCGAATCCCATGCGTAAAATCAACTGGACAGAAGCCATGCTTTCCCGGCTTGCCGAGCTTTACCCCGTGGAGACCACCGCACATACCGCCTCCATGCTCCAGATAGGCGTGACGGCCGTTAAGGCGAAAGCCCGCGAACTCGGACTGGAGAAGCTGGCCAAGAGCCGGTGGCTGGAACGTGCCGGGCACATCAGCCGCCACTTCGACAACCGCTCATACGCCGAGATGGCCAGTGACCTGGGCGTCAGCCGCACCACGGTAAGCCGCATGGCCCGCAAGCTGGGGCTGAACCGGAGCAAGGCGCAGGGCTACGGGATGTCGTCCCGTGTACGCCGCGAGATGGTACGCCGCGAACGGCGCAGGGCAATCTTCGGCCTTGACCCCCTCACACGCATCAAGGTCATCTCACACCGCGCCAAGGTCAGGATACGCTCCAGGCTGAAAGCCAAGGGCTACATCACCGGCGTACACCGGAACATACTGTACTTTACCGAAGCCACATGCCGGAAAGCCCGGCTGGAAGGCAAGGCCGCCAGATTCGGACTGGCCTTCCTGCCTTTTCCCGAAGAAAACACACCATTATCCAACGCCATATGACCATGCAGTACGGACAAATCGTTTTCATCCTTTTTGTGGCGATGGCCTGCTATTACGCCTTCCTCATCTTCACGGACATCAGGAAAGCGCAGGCGGCCCAGAACGCGGAACAGGAGAACCATGCGGAAGAAGAGATAGACATATCGGACGAGGCAAGGAATTTCCATCCCACCAAGGTCAGCCGGGACGAGGAGAAGAAGGAAGAGACGGTTGACAACGGACAATCCGAATCAGGTCAACAACAAGAAAAAGGCTTCCGCCGCCCCGGCTACCGTGAGGCCATCATGACCGACGGCATCCTTGTGGACGACCTCATCCATGAAATAGACAGGCTGGCGGAAAGCGATACCAGCGACCTCGGCCTTGTCATTTACACCTGCGAGAACGCAAGGTGAGAAAAACACGTTGCGTTTCATGCGACCTTTCCCACGCTCGGCAAAGCGAACAAGTTCTCATTGCTCTCGCTTAATCGAAATGTTCCTTTGGCGACATCTGTTCCTTAGGCGATGAAACAACCATTTAACGAATTAAAGAAATGCAGGAATTAAAGAAAAGATGCCTACGCGCATTCGTCCGTTTCAAGCAGTCCGCGTTCGCCCGGAAGGGCACGCTCGCCCTCGTTGCTCTCACCCTCGCCGCCGGCGACGTCATGGCAGGCAGCAAGGGAGCGGCGGGCTTCACCAAGGCCACCCAGGAAGTAAGTTCCTACCAGACACCCGTCTCCAACCTTATGAAAGCCATCGCGGCGGTCATCGTACTGGTGGGCGCGTTCAATGTCTACTTCAAGATGCAGAACGGCGACCAGGATGTCAAGAAAACCATCATGCTGACCATCGGCGGATGTATCGCATTCATCGCATTGTCAGAGGCTTTGCCACTTTTCTTCACGTAAGGCCATGGAAGAGGACAAGAACGGCCAGGACGGCTTCCCCGTGTTCAAGGGACTCCAGAAACCGCTGGAGTTCATGGGCATCCGGGGCCGTTTCCTCACGCTGGCGGCGGTGGCCATAGGCGTGTCCTTCGTGGGATTCATCGCCTTCTCCATCGTCCTGGGGAAACTCGCCGGGTTTGTCGCCATGCTGGTGATGGCCGCCGTCGGGCTGGCCACCATCTTCGTCAAGCAGCGCGGCGGACTGCACAACAAGAAACGGGCGAAGGGCATCTACGTCTATAAGAACATCCGGAAAACGAATTGAAAAGAAAATTGATAAACCAATAAATACAACATCCGATGGCACAGAACAGGAAACGAGCATTCGAGGGGCTTTACGCCCAGCTGGAAGAGACGGACGGGCATATCGTCCTCTTTTCCGCCAGGGGCGAGCCTTCGGTCATATTCGAGATGGCCAACCCCGTGCAGCAGCTATGCACGGACGCGGAGCAGTACCTGCGCTTCCAGGACGTGCTCTCCAACCTCGTGCAGACGCTCGGCGAGGGCTACGCCCTGCAGAAGCAGGACATCTTTTGCCGACAGGCCTACCACCACGACGTGCCGGAGGATGCGGAGTTCCTGACGCGGAGCTATTTCCGCTACTTCGAGGGAAGGGAGTTCACCGAGATACGCACGTACCTCGTCATCACACAGGAGGCGCAGCGCGGCCAGTTCGTGCAGTACGACCCGAAGAAGTGGGCGGAGTTCCATTCCAAGGTGGCCAAGGCGGAGGACATCCTGAGCGAAAGGCACATCCGCCACAGGAGACTGTCCAAGGACGAGGTGGACGAATACTGCCACCGCTTCATGGCCTTCCGCTTCCGCCACGGCCCGTTCTCCATGAGCAACTTCAAGGCTTCGGACGAGTACCTGAAAGTGGGCGGCCGCGTGGTGCGCTCTTATCCGCTGGTGGACATCGACGAGATAAACCTGCCCTCACGCATCAGGCCCTACACGCAGGCCAACGTCAACGGCTACGGCATCGCCACCGACCTGTTCTCGTTCCTGACGAGCGTACCCCATGCGGACTGCGTAGTGTACAACCAAGTGGTGCAGATACCCGGCCAGCGCAAGCTGTTGAGAAAACTCCAGGCCAAGGCCAAGCGTCACGGCTCCATGCCCGACCCGAGCAACCGGATAGCCAAGGCCGACATTGAGGAAGTCTTGGAAAAGCTTGCCGTGGACAGCTCCCTGCTGGTCTACGCCAACTTCAACATACTGGTGAGCTGCCCGGCGGACAAGGTCACCCCGGTCACTTCCTATCTGGAGACCAAGCTGTATGGGTGCGGCATCATGCCCTCTCGCACGGCCTACAACCAGCTGGAGCTGTTCACCGACAGCTTCCCCGGCAACGCCTACGCCTTCAACCCCGACTACGACCTGTTCCTCACCTTGTCGGACGCCGCCCTGTGCTTCTTCTTCAAGGAGCACCTGAAGGAATCGGAGGACACGCCCCTGACCACGTACTACACCGACCGCCAGGGGCTGCCCGTCTGCATCGACATCACGGGCAAGGAGGGCAAGGTCAAGATGACCGACAACGCCAACTTCTTCTGCATCGGGCCTTCAGGAAGCGGCAAGTCATTCCACATGCATGTCATATGGACTAAAACGCATCGAAAAGAACTCCAAACAAAACTTAGAGAAACGTCATAAATAGCTCATTTTCAATACATATTCATTAACATAACGCTCCAACCGCCTATTGCGAGTTTCATCCGTTTATAGTAATTTTGTACCACGGTTGTACCATGGGCAGAGGGACACACGGTTCTTAATGAGGGTTCTTATTTCCTCTTATTTCCCCTTGTTTCCTCTTAAAAGTTTCCGTCAAGGACCATCCCCCATGAGTCACTGCAAAATTCAAAAATAACGGTAAAAATGAATACTACAACTCGCATTCCAATCGTGCTGATGTCCGTAGAGGAAACAGCGCAGGCAGTAAGCATCAGCGTCAAGACAGTACGCAGTCTTATTCGTCAAGGCAGGCTAAGAGCCGTAAATTTCGGTACACGCATGACCAGGATCTATTTGCAAGACCTTCTTGAAATAGCCAAGGGACAAGGTTATCAGGTGGTTCTCCCTTCTTCCCTATCGTTAGAAGGAGCAACGTCCAAGAAAGCACAGAGGCTAAAAGATGCCGAGACTGGCTCAGTCAACAAGTTGGCAAAGTGTCGCAAGACTCCCAGGGCTGGTGAAAGAGCACCTGATGGAGTAACCCACGACACCCATTACACAATGGCAGAGGTGTTGAGCACCTTTAATATCAAGTATGGAAGATTCTATGAAGTCCGCAATCGTTACCAACTCCAGTCAGTTCACGCATGGGGAACGACCTGCTTCAAGAAAGAAGACGTGGAAAGGGTTATCGGGCTTTATAATGAAGAACAGGGTAAGAACATTTCCGATGACTGGTACACCTGCTTCGACATCATGAAACTCTACGGATTAGGCAAGACACAGGTACGCAGATTTGCGGAGACCCATGGAGTGAGAATCCGAAAGTTCAAAGGCGGAAGAGCCAACTACTATCTGAAAGCAGACTGGGAGGCTGCACGCAAGAAGGCAGAGAAAAGCAGTACTACGACCAAGGCAAAACGGAAGTGAGACACAAGTCAAGAGATGGTTCAAACAAACTCATATACGACCCATGCCGTTGCAATTGCTATGCAGCACCCATCCATGTCGGTCGAAACAAACCCACAACGCAGAGTAACGGATATAAGACAAAAAACGCATCCAATACCTGCTTTTAGTCTGATTTTGAGCGTAAAATCATACTCAAAAGCAAATTCAGGTTAAATTCTGGCTGTATTTGAAGCCATCTTTGCTTTTCTCTTTTCACGGCAATCTAACTTTGCATCGGATTTGAGAGTTAAAGCGTTGCGACCATGGCTATTCGCATCCACAGATACACATCGGTAAGAATAATAAAAGAATAACAATATGACGAACATTTGTACAAAGGTCACCGTGCGGAAACGACCTATCAAGAACGGACAGACTTCCCTCTATCTGGATTTCTATCCTCCAATCCGCAACCCGAAGACAGGCAAGCTCTCACGCAGGGAGTACCTTGGTCTTTACATCTACACCAACCCTGTTGAACGCTTTCAGCAGGAGTACAACAAAAGTATGATTCAGAAAGCGGAAATCATCAAGTGCCGCAGGACTGAGTCCATCATCAATGAGGAGTATGGCTTCCTCGACCGCAACAAGGGCAAGGAGAGCTTCTTGGAATATTTCAAGAACCTCATGATTGAGCGTGGCAGCAGCCAGAACTGGGCAACCGCCTACATGCACTTCCACAATTACACGCATGGCGAGTGCCGCTTCTGCGACCTTACCGTTCCGTACTGCCAGGGATTCCTCGACTACCTGTTGTCGGATGCCTGTATGCACAACGGCAAGCGCATGATGGGAACAACAGCCAACAACAACCTTACCAAGTTGAAGTGCATCCTTGCCATCGCATACGAGGACGGACTGCTCAAAGAGAATATCGCCAAGAAACTTGTGCGTGCCAAGGCTCATGGCAACAAGCGGCAGTTCCTCACCAAGGAAGAGTTGTTGCAGTTGTCTCAGACTCCTTGCAAGAGTGATGTCCTTCGCCGTGCAGGTCTCTTCTCCTGCCTTACAGGTCTTCGCCTTTCTGACTGCATCAGACTCCAGTGGGAGAATATCGTCAAGTTGGCTGATGGCGGCTGGGGAATGGACATTATCACAAAGAAGACTTCCACCGCTGCAATCCTGCCTATCAGCGAAGAGGCTTTGCAGCTCTGTGGCGAGCGAAGCACTGGACAGGTGTTCAAGAATCTCACGAACAGTACAGTGGCATTGTATCTCAAACCGTGGATAAAGGCTTCCGGCATCGAGAAACACATCACCTTCCACCTGAGAAGACATATCAATTCTTCTTACCCATTGAAAACAAAGAACTTACAAAGATTGTCAGCTTAACAGGTAACGATTTGGAAACCAGCGGGCTTCTCTATTCTGCAATGTTCTGCATCAATCAAAAGAACGCTTTTCTCATTTGCAAAAGTAGTTTTTTCTTCCTTATTGCCAAAGTTATTCCTCTGAAAAATAGAGAAAATCAAACATCTTATCATTATTGTACATTTGCTGCGCATCTTGCTGATGAAAATCAGTAGCACTGTCCTGCTTTTAATTCAATACCGTTTCCACATTGTATTTGAGCCTGCTTGTTTACGAATAGCCTGCCTGCGCGCCTGTCTGTGTGCCGGCAGGCAGGCACGCAGGCAGACCGGTCGGCAGGCAAGTAGGAAGGCGGGCAGGTCAGAGTGCGGGCAGGCTTGCAGGCCAGCGTGTGTATGTCCGCACGCATTTGCATTCACGAGAACCCACACGCAGGTAGGCTTGCAGGCATTCATACGGATATAACTACTCTCTTGCTTTCTCATCCCTCTATTCCCTTTCTTCTGGCAGCATCGGTATCGGGAAACGTGCATTGAGAGCCGAAATAACAACACTTGTTCAAATCCGTTTGCTGACGGATTATTGATTTCACGAGAAATCAGCAAGGTGTCCTTCGAGTTACCCGAAGGCTTTTCGGTTACTGCCGAAAAGTGGCAGCAGCAAGGTATGTTTCGAGTTACTCGAAACCTTCCGGGTTACTCCCGAAAACCTTGCCGCCGGGTTGCCTCTCCGAAGTCGGGCAACCTGTTTCTGACCTGCGGTGTTCTTGGCCTATTCCTTGTACTTTATACCGTACAGTCTTATCTTGTTGTACAGTGTGGTACGCCCTATGCCGAGCAATGTTGCCGCCAATGTGCGGTTGCCCTTTGCCTGTTCCAGCGCATGGATGATTTGTTTCTTCTCCATGTCGTTCAAAGTCAGCGAAGCGTCATCCGCTATCGGCATTTCATCGAATTCTAACGTGTCTGCCATGACCGTATCGCCTTCGGTATGCAGCACCGCCATGCGCACGACCCGTTTCAGTTCCCTCACGTTGCCGCCCCATGTATAAGCGAGCAGTTGTTTTCTTGCTTCCGCTTCAAAGCCTTTCACCTGCCGGTCGAGTTCCTCGTTGGCGAGTTTCAGGAAGAAATCCGCCAACGGAAGAATGTCATCCTTGCACTCACGCAAAGGAGGTATCTGTATGGTGTATTCTTTCAACCGTTGGTACAAATCCGCCCGGAAACGCTTTTCGGCGATGGCGGTCTGCAAGTCCTCGTTGGTGGCGGCGATGATGCGCACATTGGCACGCTTGTCCTTGCTGCCTCCTGTGGGTCTGTACCGTTTGGCTTCCAATGCGCGAAGTAGCATCTGCTGCACTTCCGGCGGAAGGTTGCCTATCTCATCGAGGAACAATGTGCCTCCTGCGGCTTCTTCCCAGAACCCCTGTTTCTTGCTTTCAGCTCCCGTGAACGCTCCTTTCTCATGCCCGAACAGGGCGGAGGAGGCAAGTTCCTTTGACAACAGACCGCAGTCCACAGCCACAAAAGGCTTGTCCGACCGTTTGCTTCTCGCGTGTATCTTCTCGGCGATGTGTTCCTTTCCTGTTCCGCTTTCGCCCAATATCAATACGCTCATGTTGGTCGGGGCTACCAGCCTTATCTTGTGGTCTATCTCCCGGAAAGCCGCGCTCTGCCGTTCGTAAATCGGCGTTTCGTGCCGCTCCATCCTTTTCCGCAAGGTTTTCAGGAGTGGGAAGAGGTTGGCTTCAATCAGTTTCTTCGGGATGTAGTCCTCCGCTCCCGACTTCATCGACCGGACGGCGGTGGGCACCTCGTCATAGTCGGTCATGACGATGTAGGGGTTGTTCCCGCCCTGTTTCCGCAGTTCTTCCAGCAGGGCGATGCCGTCACCGTCATTCAAACGCAGGTCGGCCAGAATGATGTCATCCTCCCGCATCTTGGCAAACAGCTTCCGTGCGCCGTCGCAGGTGGAGGTGCTGACGCTTGGGTATCCCTTACTTTCCAGCAGGCGGCATACAAAGTCGGAGTATATGATGTTGTCTTCCACTACGATTATTCTGCCCATCGTTCCGCCTCCTTCCTTGCCAAGTCCACAATCAATTTACCTTGTGCCAATACCTTTTGGACGGCACGGGCTATCTCCCCTTCCGTAGAATTACCGCTGTGGATTATGGCATAAAATTCCTGCAACGGTTGCTCCGCCTTTATCAGCATCCATGAGCTTCTCAGGTGATGCACCCAGTTATCCAATGCTTCCATGTCCCCCGCTTCCGCTGCCTTACGCACTTCGTCCATGTCGGATAGTGTCGTGGCTGCCAGCTTTTCCAGCGTGCGCCGTTTGTCACCGAAGGCGAGCAGGGATGACAGGTCTATGCGATGTGCCCCTTTCCGTTCAACGCATCTTTCCGTGACCGTCAGCAGTTCGTCTATGGAATAGGGCTTGTACAGCACGGCGGCAAAGCCTTTATCCGTCAGTTCTTCTTTCTCCACATAGCCCGCTGCGGTGGCTGCCACGACGGGGATGATCCGCGAGTTGCCTATTTCCGATGTACGCAACAGTTCAAGCACCTCGTAGCCGTTCACCTCCGGCATTTTCAGGTCGGTTATCAGCAGGTCATAATCTTTCGTGCGCATCAGGTCTGTCAGTTCTCCTACTGTCTGGCAGGTGTCACAATCCACACCGTTTTGTCTGTACATCTCTTTCATCATGTCCAGCAGCATCCCGTTGTTGTCTATCGCCAGCACGGAGCAGCCGGACAGCGTGGAACGCCCGGCGTTTGTCTTTTCGGCAGCCGCCATTTCTTCCGCCTTTGCCAACGGCAGGCTGACGGTGAAGCGGCTTCCCTTGCCCGGCTCGCTTTCCACCGTGATGTTCCCTTTCAACAGCTTTACCGTGTCGGCTACGATGGCAAGCCCCAGTCCGAAGCCGTCCTCCGTCACGGCGTTTCCCAGCCGCTCAAACGGGATGAATATCCGCGCCTGTTGTTCTCCGGTCATGCCCGTGCCGGTGTCTTCCACCGTCAAGGTAAATATGCCGTTCTTGTAGCCGGTGCTTAATGTGACTGTACCGCTTCGGGTGAACTTGATGGCGTTGGAGAGCAGGTTGCCGCCAATGCTTATAATCCGGTTCCTGTCGCCGCTTACAATCTCGTCCGTTTCACTTTCTGTCTTGAAGTTGAGTCCTTTATTCTTCGCCAATGTTGCAAACTCCGTTTCCAATGTTTCGACGATGGAGCGCAGTTTGAAAGGCTTGACGCTTGGCGTTTCCTTGCCGCTGTCCAGCCGGAAATACACCAAGAGGTTGTTTATCATTCCCGCCATGCGCCCGGCGGCATCCCCGATGGTCTGTGCGTGGCGCATACGGTTGTCTGCCTCCGTGTCGTTCAGCAGCAGTTCGGCGTTGCCGCCGATGACGGTCAGGGGAGTGCGCAGCTCGTGGGTGACGTTCTGGATAAGGTTGCGCCGAAGCCTGATTAGTTTTTCATTCGCATCGTTGCTCTTCTGCAATTCGCCGATGAGCTTTTCTCGTTTTTTCTTTTCGTTCGCGCTGTGTTTCAGCTCTCTATGGATGGTGAGATAAGAAAGGAACAGCAGGATGATGGCAGCAGAGATGGTCGCCGTGAACAGCCTGACGGACAACGCCTGTGCCTCGGCTATCTTCCGCTCTTTCTGCACGAAAGCCTCCTGCGCCTGCCCGTCAAGTTCGGTTATCAGCCGGTTCAACTCGGCGTTCAGCCTCCTGCCCAGTGTACGCAGGCTGTCGGTGTATGCCTCCATTTCCGCCGTCCGTTCCTGCTGCATGGCTATCAGGCTGTCGCTGAACTGGTGCAGTTCCTTGGCGGAGGGGAGTATCTGCACGGTCTTCTTGCCGCCAAAAGCCCCGGCGATGCCTTTCTTTTTCTGCGTCACGGTGCGTACACGGGTGGCACGTTTCGCCACTTCGGGCAGATGGTTCACCAAAAGGCTGTCTGCCTTGTCCTGACGGGCGAAAGTTTCCATAAGGTGCAGCAGGTGGGCTTCTTTTTCCACCAAGAGGGCTCGGAGCGTGTCTATCTGCGCCGGACACACGAAATCCTTGCAGCGGGGCTTCATGGCTTGCAGCAGGCTGTCCGTCCGCAGCCGCCGGGTGCGGTAGTGCCGGTAGTCCGCCTCTTCCCAGCCGATGATGCCTTCGCCCAGTGTGGCGAGGGTGGTAATGCTGCGCTGGGCGACGGTGATGTCACGCCTTATCTCCTGTATCTCGCCCGTTTCGGCTTCTATCTCGCGCATCCGTCCACGTTCATGCACCAAAATGGCGGCCATGCTACAAATGACCGCCATTAGGATGATGTACCCCAAAAGGATTCTTATTTGTAAATTCTTTTGTATCATTATCGTTTCATTTCAATAATAACATTCATGATACACCTCGAAGTACATGATGCCCCGTTCCGGCGAGAAGCGGATTTTGTCTTCCCTTGCCAGCCAGCCGATGGCGGCAGCCAGTTCCAGCGGGTTCAGACCTGTTGCCTTCACAAGCTCTTCCCATGAAAGCATGTTGTTATGCAGCGCACGCCATACGATGCCTGCATTTTCTCCAATATGTTCCTTGTTCATGCAATTAAGTTTGAAGTTATTATGATTTCACAAATTCACCGCTCATCGTCCCGTAGCTTGCAGGTATTCCCGTTTCTTCACTTCATACTGCGCATAGCTTTCTACATATTTATCCCTGCTTTGCTGGTAGAGGGCCTGGGCTTCGAGCAAATCGCTCATGGTGCAAGTTCCTGCTTGGTAATAGTCCGTCTGCAGGCGGAGGTTCTCGCTGGCCTGTCCGATGCTTTCCACAGCTATCTCCACCTGTTTATAGGCATCGTTCATGGCGTTCCACGTGTTCTGCATATTGATGATGAGCAGTTCGCTACCGTCGCGCAGGCTGTTTTCGTTGTTGCGCACGGCCAGGCGGGCACGCTTCATGTCGTGGCTGCCCTCCCACCAACCACTCAGGGGAATGCTGACGGTGGCAAACCCCATCCAGAAAGGTTTGCTGCGGTCGGACAGGTTGTCGTGCATGAAGCCGCCGCCGATGGCCACTGTGGGCAGGTTCTTGCCTATGCTGATTTTGTGTTCAATCTTTGAGGCTTTGAGCTGGGCTTGCAACAGATTGTATTCTGGCGTGAGGATGAGCGACGCTTCCGGCGAACGGTAAATCCATTCGGGCGAAGGGGGCAGCGAGTCGGTCACCTGGAAGGCGACATCCACACTGTCGCCGGGCGTGCCGATGTACTGTGCCAGCAGGCGGCGCGACAGGGCGAGGGCATTCTCTACGTTGATGCGCGTGCTGCGGGTGTCGTTCTGCCGCAGCTGCACCTGGAGCAGATCGTTGCGGTTGGTGATGCCGGCACTGACGGCCGCATCCACGTCCTTGTGTATCTCGGCCAACTGCGACTCCACCACGCCGAGGGTGCGGAGCTTCTCTTTCAGCATGGCCACCTGCCAGAAGTACTGCTCGGCGGTGAGGCGCACCTCGTTCTCGGCCTGACGGCCCAGGAGGCGGTACTTCTCCACATTCACCTTGGCCAATTGGTTGCCCTGCACAATCTGGCCTCCGGCAAAGAGGGGCAGCGAGGCATTGACGCCGCCCATCAACCCGTTCTTCAGCAGCTTCATGCTCATGCCGGGGGCAACGTCCATCCGCAGCAGGTCCTTGTCCGCCATGAAGCCCATGCCGGTAGCGCTGACGGTGGGGAAATACTTGGTGAAGGCGGCCTGCCGCTGCTGTTCGGCCATGCCGAGGTCGTTCTTTGCGTTCTGTATGCGGGCGTTGTTGTGCAACGCGTTTTCTATGCATTCGTCCAGCGTGTAGGTCTGTTGGGCGGCCAGCGGGGCAATCGTACAGCTCCATGCCAAAGCCCATAAAAAGCATTTACATGTATGTTTCATCTTTCAATATAATTTCTGTTCCTGTATTCTATATCATATATGGTGTATCCGACCCCATGCATGAGGTATCATCAACACCCATGCATGGGGTATCAATGACACCCTAACAAGGGTATTATTGCTGCTCCAAGGCATCCCACTTGGCACGCCGCTCCGTGCTGCCCCGGAAGGTGAGCAGGTAGAGGCACGGCAGGACGGTAAGGATGAACAGCATCGTTATCAGCGTGCCGTAGCAGATGACCGTGCCCATCGGCATCCACAGGCTCGACTTGCCCAGTATCATCGGGATAACGCCCATCGAGGCTGCAGCCGACGTGAGGAAGATGGGGCGCATACGGCGCAGGGCGGAATGGTAGATGGCTTGCTCGGCAGTCATGTGCTCCGTGGCGCGCAACTCCTCGGCATAGTCTATCATGATGATGCCGTTGCGCACGATGATACCCATCAGCGCGTTGACTCCCAAGATGGCCGTGATGCTGAAGTCCACGCCCTGTATCCATACGCCGAAGGCGGTGCCGAACACGCAGAGCGTCATGCTGCCGAAGATGAGCAGGGCGATGCTTATCTTGCGGAAGTGCGCCAAGAGGATGAAGAAGATAATCACGATGGCTATCATCAGTCCGCCTATGATTTGCGGCATCCATTCGTCGGTCTTCTCTTGCTCGCCGGCATACGTCACGGTAACGCCCGGCGAGAGCGGGAAGTCTTTCAGCTCCTCCCGGAGGCGGGCTATCATCTGCATGGCGTTCTGCCCCCGGACGAGGTCGGCCTGTACCGTAGCGGTGTAGATGCCGTTGCGGCGCACTATCTGACCCTCTTTCCACACGGGTTCCACGTCGGCTACCTGCCGCAAGGGAACGTCGGCAAGTCCGGCGGCCACGGGCACCAGTTCGTCCTTCACCTCGGTGGGCAGGGCACGGTCGGCCTTCTCGCTCTTCAGCTTGACGGGGATGCCATAGTCGCCTTCCCACACGTTGGCTATCGCCAGCCCGTCGCCATAGCGCATGGCGAGGGTGGACTCCAGCCCCAAGTTGGTCACGCCCAAACGGGTAGCCTCATCTTCTTTCAGGTTGACGGCCACGGCGGGCAACGGCTCGTTGAAGTCGGTCTGCACGAGGATAAGTTCCGGCACCTGCTTCAGCTCTTCCAGCACCGCTTGCGCGTCATGCTTCAGCACCTCCAGGTCTTCGCCCGACAGCCGCACCTCGACAGGATAGGCGGCATCACTATAACACAACTGCTTGAAGCGCACGCGGGCACCGGGGAAGTAGTCGGTGTATTTCGGGGTGTACTCGTCCAGCAATGCCTCGGTGTCGCGGATGCCCGTGGTGTTCACGATGAACTGCGCGTAGTTGGTACCGGGAATCTGGGGTGCATAGGATGTCTGGAAGCGGGGCGAAGCGCATCCCTTGAAGGAAGCCACGCTCACCACGCGCGGGTCTTGGCGCAGGATGTGTTCCAAGCTGTCTGCCACTTGTGCAGTGATATCCACATCTGTACCCGTAGGGAGGTATATCTCCACGGCAAACTGGTTGCGGTCGGCCACAGGCAGGATGCGCTGGGGCAAATCGGCCAGCATCACCGCACCTATCACAATGGATGCCGCACCGACGGTCACCGTTATCTTGGGATGGGCGAAGCACTTGCCGAACAGCCAGTCGTAATACCTTTGCAAGAGTTCGAGGAAGTTGAATGCCTTCTTGCCTTCCTTCTTCTTCGTCTCCATAGGCTTACGTATGAACCAGAACTGCATGAAGGGTACGAGCAGCGTGGCTACGAGCAGTGATGTGCCCAGCACAATAGAAATCGCCCACGGGAAGCTCAGCACGAACTCGTTCAGCATCCCCGTCAGCGTAAACAGGAACGGAAAGAACGTGATACTGATAGCGAGTGTAGCAGAGAAAATAGACTTGAGGAAATGCGTGGTGCTATAGATAGAAGCGTGCCAGCGCGACATGTCTTCGCCCAACATTTCCAAATAGCTGTCGATAATAACAATGGAGTTATCCACAATCATACCGAGTGTCACTATCAATGCTGCCAAGGTCACGGTGTTCAGCTCAATGCCGAAGGCGTAGAACAGTCCGAGGGATATGAATATGGTGATGGGGATGGTCGATGCGGCCACTAATGCCACGCGCAAGGGCAACAGGAGCATTACCACGATGACTACGGCCACGATGGCGATGACGAGCTCGTGCAGGAAGTTGGATATGCTGTCGCCCACTACTTTCGGCTGTTCGGTGATGCGGAACAGGGTGACGTCCTCGGGCAGTTCCGTCTGGAACTCGGCCATTGTCTTGTTCACTTCCTCGCCCATGGCTACGATATTCTGTCCCTTCTTCATCTCAACGGAGAGCAGGAGGCACTTGCGCCCGTTATTGGTGATGTAGCTTTCGGGGTCGGGATATTCGCGCACCACGCGGCTCACGTCCTTCAGACGGACTACGTTGCCCTGCGGGTCGGCGTAGACAATCTGCTCCTGCACGTCGCGCACGGTATTGAGCGAGCGGCTGACGTAGATAGGCTCTACCATGGTGCCGTCCTTCACGCGTCCGCCACTGGTGGTGAAGCCCTTCTGCATCAGGCTGAGGGCGAGCGTTTGCTCGCTGAGGCCATATTTGGAGAGTCGGTCGTGGTCCAGGTAGACCGATATCTGTTCGTTCTGCATCCCGCTCACTGTCATGCGCCCTACCGAGTTGATGCGGCGCAGGCGGCTTTGCAGCAGGTCCATGTACTCGTCCAGCTCGCGGTAGGTCTTGTCCTCGCTCTCCATGGTGATGAGGAGTGCGGAGGTGTCGCCGAAGTCGTCCTGCACCACCAGTGCCAACACGTTGGAGGGCAGCTGCGTCTTGAACTGCGACACGCCGTGCTTGAACTTGCTCCAGAACTCGTCCTTGTTGTTCAGGTCGTCGTTCAGTTCCACCTGAATGTAGGCGATGCCGTCGCGGCTTTTCGAGAAGGTCTTTTCCTTCTTCACCTCCTTATAAGTAAATATGTATTCTTCGAGCGGCTTGGTCACCTGCTCCACCATTTCCTGTGCCGTGTTTCCGGGAGCCACAGCCACCACGATTCCTTGGCGCACGGTGAAGTCGGGGAACTCGTTCTTGTTCATCTGCGGCAGGCTGTATATGCCGAAGGCCACCAGGCAAGCCGTCACAAATATGACAATCTGCCTGTAGTGCATGGCCCACTCTACAAAGTTTCGTTTCTTCATAAGGCTACCTCCGTTCCTTCACAAACCTTTTGTTGTCCTTCCGTAATGATGCTGTCGTTGGGCGACAAGCCGGACAATACCGTTACTCCGTCGGCTTGGTATTCTCCGCAAGAAATAGCCTGTTTATGTGCTTTCCCGTTTTTCACAGTCCAAACAAACGTTGTGTTCTTCTCGTCCAACTGCACGATGCCGGCGGGGATGACATAAGAGGCGTTTTGGCCACTTGCTGAAAACCGGATGCTCACGTCCGCCACCATGCCGGGCAACAGTCCCGCATGGCTGCCTTCCACTTTCAGTTTCACCTCGTAAGAACGTGAGAACGGATGGGCCACAATGCCTTTCTCTGCCACCGTAGCCTTGAATGTCCTGTCATCCAAAGCCGGTACCCGGACGACCGCTTCTTGCCCCGTTTCGATGGAGGATATTTCAGTTTCCGGAACTGCTATCTTTATCCTTAGGATAGAAGCCGTTACCAGTTGTGCGACAGGCATTCCCGGCATGACGTTCTGTCCCGCTTCCACTTCTTTCCGTGCAATCACGCCGGAATAGGGGGCATACAGTTTGCAGTCTTTTAAGTTCTTGGAAGCAATCTGTTCCATGGAGGCGGCCTGCTCCAGCTTGCTTTGCACTTCCACCCATTTCATGTCGGGCAAGCTGCCTTTCTCGTGCAGCTTTTCCATGCGGCGGAAAGCGTCTTTGGCCTGTTCCAAAGTCGCGTGTGCGGCATTGTAGGCATTTTGCATGGACGTGGGGTCGAGCGTGGCCAGCAGTTGCCCTTTTGATACTTGTTGTCCTAAATGGAAATGCAGCTCCTGCACCGTTCCTGCCGTGGCAAAGCTCAGCGGTGTTCCGCTTTCCTCTTCCGCTGTGCCCGAATAAGACCTTCCCATGATTGGTACGCTGTTCTCAACTGTCCTCACTTTCACAAGCACAGGCGAAGGACTTTTTGTTTGATGTTCCCTGCTTTGGCATCCTGTAAGAAGGCACAGGCAGGGCAATACGATTGCCAGATGTTTTGTTTTCATTGCTTTCTTCTTTACGATTTTGGGTGCAAAAGAATAGTGTTTAGCTTAATGGAGTTTCACTTGGACTTCCATGAAAGTGTTCTGTTTTCGCCGAAAGTTGGAAACAAGGACGTATGGAACACTATTGGGCTGTTTTGGATGAATGCCCTGTTACATAAATACTGTTATTTTGCAGGCCGGAAATAAAACATATTCGATATGATGGAACTTAGGAAAGCCAACTTGAAGACTCCGGAAGCGCAAAGGTTTGTCCTGTACAACGATGGAGAACTTGCATTTTGCCAGGACATGCACGATGCGCTGACATTGTTGCCTATCCAAATGGAAATATATGCCATTGTGCTTGTGATGGAAGGGAAAGGAAGAATCGAGATAAACGGAAAATCCTACGAAATCAAGAAGGACGACCTGTTTATCTGTCCACCCAACAATATTGTGGAAAACGGATTAATGAGCCTCGACTTCAAAGGCTGTTTCATTTTTGTATCATCGGATTATGTCCAACGTGTCATGCCGTTGCAGGGTGCTTGGGAGTTCAAGACCCTCTTTGAAAAAAATCCTGTATGTCCTCTGTCTCTGAAAGAAGCGGCTGTGTTCCGTCAATATTACGACCTGTTGTGTTCCAAAGCCCAAGATTCCACTCCGGCACAAAAACGGGTTATTGACACCTTGATGCTCGCTTTCGTTTACGATATGCGGGACCATCTGGACCGTTTTATACAGGACAAACAGCGCCCCTTTACTTCAGGTGAATCCATTTATCACCGTTTTATCAATCTGCTGGAGTCATCTTATCCCAAACAGCGTGCCGTGTCCTACTATGCTGATTGCCTGTATATCACTCCGAAATATTTGTCATCCGTCTGTAAGCGGATAGGCGGCCAGCGACCTTCCGACATCATAGACAGTTATGTGCTGAAAGACATCGATTACCTTATGAAACATACGACTAAAAGTGTTAAAGAGATTGCTAACGAACTGGAGTTTCCGAATTTGTCCTTTTTCGGGAAATATGTGAAAAAACATTTAGGGGTATCCCCTAAAGCCTGCCGGGAACAAATCGTCAACGGAAACAAACAAGATAATGTGAAATGAAGTAAAATTAGAAACTGATGAAACGGATATTTGTTGTAGATTGGATATTATTGGCAGTATTCATATTGACAGCTTTTACAGGCTTGGAATTACATGCAGCCGGGCATGGTGGCAGTCATGAACTATGGCATAATTGGGCTGTTTTTCATATAATAGCAAGCATTTTGTTCGTAATTGCTACATTATTTCATGTTCAGACACATTGGGGCTGGTATAAGGGATGGGTGAAGCATGGCTTGGGCAAAAAAAGTAGGGTGACGGTCATCGTGTCTATCCTGTTTGTCATTCTTTTGGTAACAGGTCTTATCCTCTTGGGGGTTGACGGTGCAAATCCTTCCATAGGATTGTGGCATTACAAAATTGGCATCGTGTCAAGCCTGTTGTTTTTAGGACATATCATAAAACGGACACGTGTTCTAAAAAGAAGCTTACAAAAGGGTCTGTAAAGAATTCCACTATTCATCTACAATTATATTCCGTCTATTCCTTTACGATTACGGACTACGCCACCCTCTGCCACAAGCTGCCACGATTGTGCCAACCTATTGTTTGATGCACGATACCCATTTATTTTGCGTCCAAAACCGAGTATCAACATTAAAAACAGTATCGACAATGGAAGTATTGATTTTTCAGAAAGAGGCGTTTGAGGAAATGGCGGCGAAGTTCAGCCGTTTCTCAGACCGTGTGAACGAACTCCTTGCCAAGCAAGGCAGCAAGTTATTAAACCGCTGGATGGACAACCAAGAAGTCTGCCAACAATTGAACATCAGTCCGCGCACCTTACAGACGCTGCGTGATAACGGCACGCTGGCCTATTCGCAGATAAACCACAAGGTGTTTTACCGACCGGAGGATGTGTTGCGTATTGTCAAGCCCGTTGAACGTAAGCTGGCAGACAAAGCCGTTTGATTATTATTGTACCACTAAATCCAATGTAACAATGAGTGAAATGATTACCAAGAACCATGCGTTTGTCGCCGAGTTCTGTGGCAGCCTTGACCGTCTGCTGGACGGCATCGAGAACTTCATGGCAAACAGCCGTCCGACATTGGGCGGTGAACGCTTCCTGACGGACAGGGAGGTATCGGCACGGCTGAAAGTGAGCCGACGCACCTTGCAGGACTACCGCAACAACGGCATAATCGCCTATTACCAGTTGGGCGGCAAGATTCTGTACAAGGAATCGGACATCGAACGGATGCTTGCCGCCAATTACCGGGAGGCGTTCAGATAGGCTGACGGAAATTCCCTGTAAAACGGTGTTACCCTCAAACGGCGTAAGAGATAGCCTTACACGCCGTTTGAGGGTATCTCATACGCCGTCTGAGGTCTGCTCAATTTCCCGCTCTCTTTCCACGTGACGGGGAGAGCGAAAAGAAAAGGTTGACGGACTGTCTGTTGTTCATGGTCAGCCTGCCCATGATGAAACGCCGGAAAGCCATGCTCTCCCGACTTCTTAACTTGAAGGAAACGGCTATCACCATTTCAAGGCTGTAAACATCGTAGTTTATCCCGTTGTCCTGTTTGATGTACCGCTTCGTTTCGCTTTCCAACAATTCGCCATTCTTGTATATGGCATGGACAGCCTTGCGGATGTGGCAGCCGAACACATTGAACGCATCGGACATTTCCTGCTGCGTCATCCAGACGGGAGCGGTCGGCATCGTGACCGCCCCGTTTTCTGTGATTGTGATTATTCCCCGTTCCATTGTCATGCCTCATATTATTCATTATCAATGTTTGTTTCTTTTGGCAGCTCTTGTCTTTTGTACCATTTGCCCGTTCCGTACATCATTCTGACCGCCATCAGGTTGTCCATGTCCTTTGAAATCTTCTTGTCAGTCACCTCCGCGTACCGCTGGGTGGTCTTTATGCCTGAGTGCCCCATCATCTTGGCGATGCTCTCAATGGGTATGCCCTCCGAAATCAGGAAAGTTCCGAACGAGTGCCGACTTTGATGGTAGGACAAGTTTTCTTTCCGCCCTATCGCCACGCCCAACTCGTGTATCTCGAACCACATCTCGTCACGGCTCGGAAGCGGAAACACGGGCTTCGTGTCGTCGGTCGTGTTGTAGAGGTCGAGTATCTGCTCCGCTATCGGGTGCAGGGGGATGAACGCCTCCACGTTGGTCTTCTTGCGGCTGATGCGGATGTAACGCCTGCCGTCCGCCGTTATACCGATATGGTGCGGATGGAGCAGCATGATGTCCACATACGCCAATCCCGTGAAGGTTGAAAACAAAAATGCCCTGCGCCCAAGTTCCTGCAACGGGTCGAGCATGGGTGTTTCAAGGATGGCTTTCAGTTCCGCACGGCTGATGTGCCTGTGCTTCGGCGCGGGCTTCTTCTCGTATTCCATGTCCTCCAACGGGTTGGCACGGAGTATCTCGTAGTCCACGGCGAGGTACACCAGCTTGCTCAGCCAGCACAGGCACTTGTTGATTTGCTGTGCGCTGAAATTCTTGTTGCGTTTCATGAAAGCCTTGTAGGAACTGCCGAACTCCTCCGTAATGTCGCTGAACTCGATGTCCTCCTTGCCCAACGATGTGAGATAGTCTTTCAGGTATTTCTGGTAATATCCCGAATGGCGGTAGGTGGACGTGGAGTTTATTTCCTTTGAACGAGCAAACAGCCGTTCAAGCTCCCTTTCGCCCATCTGCAGCAGTCTGGTGGGGATGACGGCTTTCCTTGCCAACGTGTTCTTCAGTATCTCTGCGCTCACCACGTTCTGTTTCTTTAACGAATCCTCATAGGCAAGTTCAACGGACTTCTTGAACTCCTGCAAGCGGTTGTTCTCGCGGACGGTACGGATGGTTCCCTTGCTGCTGTTCCAGTCCTCCGGTCTGCAATAGATGCCGGTGGTTATCGTGGAACTCTTGCCGTCTATGGTGATGCGGCAGAAGACGGCGGTCGTGCCGTCAGCCTTTACTTTGTTACGGTTGATGTACGGTAATATGGAAAATGTACTGCGCATGGCTGTAATGTTTTTATTAGTTAGAGAACAAGTTTTAAGTCTTTGGTCGCCTCAATGTATTTGTCCATGTCCTCAAAGAGCTTCTTCGGGGTGACACGGGCATAAACTTGGGTGGTGGTTATATCGGAGTGCCCCAGCATCCGGCTGATGGTTTCAATCGGCACTCCGGCTTCCAGCGTAATCAGCGAGGCGAAGGAGTGGCGTGCCTGATGGTAGCACAAGGTGCTGCTCACCCCTGCGAGGACGGCAAGGGATTTCATGTGCCGGCGGAGGTTCGGATGGTATACCATCGGGAACAGCGTCGGGCGGTTGTCGTCATGGTATTTCTCAATTAGGGCGAGGGCTTCCGGCAGCAGTTTCACGCTCGCCCGAAGCTCGTTCTTCTGGCGGCGGTATTTCAGCCAAAGGCATCCCTCGTCATCGGTGTACAGATTGTTCCTTGTGACGCTCACCGCATCCGCATAGGCGGTTCCGGTATAGCAGGCAAACAGGAAAAGGTCACGCACAAGGATATGCGTGGTGCGCCATGCGGGTATCTCCACATCGCGTATCTTTTCAAAGTCCTCACGGCTCAATGCCCTCGGTGTACGCTCTGTCTTTTGCGGTAAGGTGAAATTTGCAAAAAAGCATCTTTCCGCATACCCTTCCTTGTAGGCGATGCGGCAGACTTTTTTCAAGATAGCAAGATAGTGGCGCACGGTGTCCACCGCCAAGCCTTTCACGTCCATGACATAATTCTGGTAATCGTGGATGAACTGTTCGGAAAGCTGCCCGAAAGCGATGTCCTTCGTCTTGAACTGCCACTCGATGAACTCGCCCAATGTCCTTCTCATGTAGTAATAGCCGGGATAGGTTCCTTTGGCACGGTCGATGCCTATACGGGCTTTCAAGTCCTCGCAGATGCGGTCGGTCATCCTCAGCAGGGTCATCTGCGTATCCATACTGCCTTGGAACAAGTCCTTGACCGCCGTTGCGTCAAAGTCCTGCCTACGCTCCACCAACGTATCAAATGCCGCATTGACCGCAAGCAGCAGCTTGTCCAGTTTAGCGTTGGTTTCCACCGCTTCGCGGCTCTTGCCGTCCAGACGGCTTTCCCGTGCGTTCCACAACTCCGGCTTGCACGACAGCTTGCATCCGAACTGAACCATCGTGCGGTTCACTGTGATACGACCCATTATCGGGGCGTTGCCCGACTTGTCCGTTCCGCTCTTTTTCAGGTAGAGCAGCACCTTGAATTTTTCAACTTTCATACGCTTACTGTTTTTGTCGCAAAATTAACTTATGAGTAAGCGTCCATTGATTTGCAGAACGGTGCGTATCGGCGCAATCGGCACGGGCTTGCAACAATTTCATTTTCCGAGTGTTACCTGTCCCTGCTTCGGTAACTGACGACTAACGGCTTGGTAACTGAAATGGCTCAATATTCCTCACTCCGTTGCGTTTCCGGCATTTGGCAGAATAATGAAAAACCGCTCATTTCAAACTGGTTACGTTTTGTTGTTACCTGTTTGCTGGTGGCTGCTTTGTGGGTTCTGTTCCACCTGAGCCGTCATACCTTTGCCACCTTGCAGTTGGCAGAGGGAACGGACATCTACACCGTGAGCAAGCTGCTTACCCATAGCAATCTTGCCACTACTCAGGTGTATGCCGATGTGGTGGACGAACTCAAACGTGATGCGGCAGAACGTATCTCGCTCAAAATACCAACAAAGGAAGAGAGTGACCAGACATAAGTGAAAAACATAATCAGGATAACAAATGGAAGAAAACAAATCATTATCGTTCGACCAACTGCCCAGTGCAGTTGGCGAACTTCTGACAAAGGTCAATACGATGATGACTCGTCTTGATGACATTGGTCAGAGAATAGGCAATGCTCCGAGCGAGAATGACCATGTTCTTATGGACATCAGAGAGGCAAGTGCCTTCGTCCGAAAGAAAGTCTCATCGCTTTATGCTTACACATCTGAAAGGCGCATTCCTTTCTACAAGAGAGGGAACACGCTCTACTTCTTCAAAGACCAGCTGATAAAATGGATTGAGGCAGGTGGCTCATGGGACAAGCCTTACGAATCGACCCAGGAGGAACAGGCAGACTTCGAGGCTCATCTGGCAATGTTGCAGAAAAGCAAGAAGAACAAGCCTGCCTCCATGAAGAGGGTCAAGGGCGAGAAAAATCCTGATGGGGAAGAATGGCATGACGGATAAGAGAATCATGTAATCTACTTTTTACGAAAGGGGAAAGAGAAACTATTCATTCTTTCTTTGCTGAGTAATCCGTTTCACTAATAATCAGTTTTTCAAGATGAGTAACCAAAGCATAAAATACGGAATCCTGCTGACCAAGGAACAGCTCGATTTCTTGAAGGATGACAGGCAGGGCTTCCACCGCATGACCGCCTTCGGCACTTTTGTATCAATGGCATCCACCAAGCCAAGTGTTTATCTGAAGACAGGCTTCTCCGCTTCTCTCTCCATCGGGCAGTTTGCCATCTCTACCGTTGAGCTGTCTGCCCTTTGGAAGTGTGACCGCAAGACAGCGGCAAAGGTGGTGGAACTGTTCAATCAGGTGGGCATCCTCTCAACCGAGAGGAACAACCGCACCTCCATACATACGATACTATGCATCGCCTTCTGGTACGTTGACGGCATCAAGGAAGCCATCAAGAACCCCTTCTACAACCGTCAATCCGTGACTTCCGCCACCCAAGAGGAATCGGTGTCCAATGTCCCATCCGATACCGCTTGCTCTTCGGAAGGCAATCTTTCCAATGGCATAGGTCAGCAGAAAGACAGCAGCGTCAATCCTGCCACTACTGACATTCTGCAGCCCCATGTTCCTGCCTCTTATAATACCTCTTCCCCTTTCGTTAATTCTCATGTTATCGGGGATGGACTTTCAGATCCTTCTCCGATACCACAAGACTTCAAACAAAGGGAAAAGGAAGGTGATGACCATTTTGAGTATGAGGTTGGACAGCCGTCAGAAGATGACTGCAATCAAGGAGAAGGGGCATCACCCATTGAGTTGCTGCCGTCTCCTGTCTATGATGACGAGGGCAACCTCTTGCAGCCACCGCCCCATGAAGGACGATGCGAGGATCACACGGAGAGACATGGCGCGCATATCACCCCAAGTCACTCATGATGTCATCTCTACTTTTCCCTTATTTCGACTATTGACGTTCCCGACAGGCAAGCTATCCAGAAGCCGCTACCTCTATTAGCCGTAGTTTTTTTTCGGAGGTCTAAACAAGAAGTACCAGTGTCAGACGGTTTCGCTTCGCCCACCGCTTCCTACTGGCATTCTTGAATGTTCGCAGGCTCACATTGGCTGTCCTGTTATATCAAGTATAAACTTTATAAACCCCATCTACAATGACAAAAGACAAGAATAACAACACGGAGAAAACCTCAAGGAAGAGACCTCCGAAGACCAGACACATTGACGTTCGTTTCACAGAAGAACACTACGACTTGGTAGTACATAATGCCCGACTGTCAGGCAGGAGCAAGAGCACATATCTTCATGACTTAGGCATCGGACACAAGCCATCCCTACCCATGACCGCAGAGCAGGAGGAAGCCTTGAAGGGCTTAATCGGGGCAAGGTCTGAACTGGTTTATGTGCGCAATGCGCTTCATGCCCTGCCACAGACCGAGAGACTAAAACTCTTCAAGAGAGCCGACTTCATGGAACGTTGGCTTCAAGGCATCAACACCCTGATAGAGGAATTGAGCCGCATTAGAGACAAATTCTTGGATATGTTATGATAGCAAAAGCGTCAGCAATTCAGCATGGTCAGGCAATGACCAATTACGCAACCAAAAACAATCGCGCGGACATCGTCAAGACCAACCATCTCAGCGAGGGTCTGCCGCCGATGGGCATGTGGGACGAGATGGTGCTGCATCAGTCCATGTTCAAGCAGAGGTATGCCAAGAAGCCCATCGAACTGACGTCCATCCGCTTTGAGCTTTCCCCATCTGAGGAGGAGGCACGTAACTGGACTATGGAGGACTGGAGAAGATTCCTTGACGAGTTCATTCGTGAGATGGATGGTATCTCCAAGGTGAACCACATCGGCAAGAAGAAAGGCAAGGCTGCAACTTCGGTCAAGCCGACCAACATAGCCAACTCCCAATATTTTGCCGCCCTTCACCGTGACTCCAAGAGTGGCATTCCCCACCTGCATCTGGTGGTGAACCGCATCGACATGGACGGTAATCTCAATGATGTGAAGTTCATCGGTGAGCGTGCCGTGATGGCTGCGAAAGCCATCAATCAGCGTCATGGTTGGAAGGATGCCATGGATATTCGTCAGGAACGCATTGCAGAGGTGACCAAAGCCTGTATGGATGTGCTGCGTTCAATGCCGTTCTTTGATTGGGATGAATATGCCGACCGATTGAGGGCAAAGGGATATGACATCGAGCTTATCCGTGACAAGAATGGTCAAGGCAGGGTGCATGGCTACCGCTTCAAGTTCGGAAAAACTACCATCAAGGCTTCCGAACTGGGTGTAGGAAGGAATCTCACCGCATCGAAAATCGGGAATACCTTCCGCAAGCTGCACCCTCAGCCAACACCTGTTGCAGTTGGTCAAAGACCTTCTCCTTCTGTTTCAAACGCTACCACATTGGACAGCAGAAATACGGCATCGCAAGGTGGTCTGTCTCGTACAAGCAATGTTGCCAAACCTGACCTTCCTGCCGGATTGAGAAAGATTATTGAAGTCGATGGTGAGCGTTTCAGCATAGTCATGCCGAGAACTGCTTACGACACGATGAACAGTTGTATCGAAGTTCCCGAGAATGGATCCGCAAGCCACACTGACATTCTGAATGTAGCCATGCTGCTCTTCATGAACTACCTTGATGCTGCCACATCGATGTCTGAGTCATGTGGTGGCGGTGGCAGTCCTGGCAGTGGCTGGGGACGTGATAAGGACGATGATGACCGTGAATGGGCAAGACGTTGCGCAATGCAAGCAAACACACTCTGCAAGCCGATAAAGAGAGGCATGAAACGATAACTTTTCAAACAAGAACGGTATGGGAAGAAACAAGAAAGATGCCACACAGGATGTGCTTAACCTGTACAATCAGATGCAGGAGGACGAGAACATCGAGAGTGGCAAGGAAGAAATCAAAGTGACCCTGAAAGAGATTGAATCAGCCAAGAAAGCACTCTATGAGGCAAAGGAGGAACTGGGCAATGCCTATCGGAGGTTGGAATCAACGAAAGTGGCACTTATGGCTGCCCACAGGAGCACGGACAACATCGTGGATAGTATATGCCATGCCATAGTCAAGGCAGAGCAGAGCAACCTCAAAGTCGGCATCAACGATGAAGGAGTTGCCCAGTTGGATAAGCGGAACAACACCGCCATTTCTGCTTTCAAGCAAGCCCTTGACGAGCATGAGAAGCGGATAAACGACCTGTTCACTCACCAGCAGAAAGAGCTTAAACGAATCCGCAATATCGAGGAGGGTGCATACTTCAACGGTAGCACCTATGCCTGGATGTTCGGCTTGGCTTTCCTAAGTTGGTCTATCATCTTTGTTGAAATCACCATTTGGATATGCATCACACTTTTTTAGAAAACTCAAAACATCAGAATCATGACAGACAACGAATACAGCAAGGCAAGAAAAGCCGCTGTTGATGCCCTTATCTACTGGGCAAAGACAGGCATGAGAGAGTTCACCATGCGTGACGCAGTAAACGACTATCTGGAGGCGAGCGGTGCTAACCGCCCCTCCATCGGTGGCGAATAGACCATCCTTGCACACAGAAAAAATGCAGCCAACCGACTGGCGATTGACTGCATATACAATTCATTTTGCAATAAGATTACTTACTTTCCCTCTTTTCCATCGGTTTTATTAGATGAGTTTGTTTTTGTAGTTGCTGTTTTTGATGAGGTTGCTCGTGGAAGAAGAGTTGGATTAGAGCCTATTGACCAACGATTATTCTTCGGTTGCGACGGAGGAACATTTGTGTTTGTGCGACTGGTTTCTTTTCGCTTTTGTTCCGCTTTTCTTTTTTCCTCTGCTCTTCTCCTCGCATTTTCCCGTTCTAAAGCAATGCGATTACGTTCATTAATCTCATGAAGACGTTGATTGTTTATCCTTTGTTGCTCTTGTTGGAATCGTCTCTCATTTTCTTTTCTAATTTGTTCATTACGTTCTTCTTCAAGATATCCTAAATTCCGCAGCATTTTAGTTTAACTTATTTTATAAGTACCTGAGCAACAAAAAGTTGCTCAGGATTTTGCTATGTCAGATTTTTCACCTATCTTAGTGTTGCAAATCAAAATATGTATCAAACCCGACAGACATGGCAAAGGTAGCAATAAAATCTGAGAACCTCTCTCCTTTTGAAGGAATTTTTTCAATAATGGAGCAATTTGACTCCAATCTCTCATCTGTAATCGACTCAACCCTCGGTATGAGATGCAGGCTGTATGGTTATCAATACAGCGAAATCATCCGTTGGATTTTATCCGACCGTTTCTCGCCATGACAATGCCCGAGCAAGCTCATCATTGCTCATCTGGCTTAACGAAACCGTTCGCTTATGAGCGTTTATTTCTGTGGCGGCTCATGCATAGAGGATGTCACCACTCATCTGATGTACCATCTCTCGCTTCATCCGACACTTCGCACATGCAGTGCCGACACGATTCTCAGAGCCATAAAGGAACTTACCCAGAATGACTTTGGATGACACCGACAACTTATGGTCGTGATTTTGCGTATTGCCTCAAGTCGCATGGTGGGGTAAGGGGCATTTATATGTCTTTATGGTGACTGCACTGTGCCCCCTTTTACTAACGATGCAGATTCTTTTCGCTTCTGTATCATTTAGGCGCGTAGTTGCGGATTTGAGGTTGAACTTTTGTGCAATGTTGAAGATTAGTAATTCTATTCAACATTTGTGCTAAAAGTCGACTCCATCGCCAATTTGCCAGCCGTTATGCGGCAGCTTAAAAAAAGACGACACCAAACCAAAAAAATCATCTTGACAACCACCCGACTTTGAACTACGAAGGATGAAATTTTTCAG